>ERZ1673693.23-NODE-23-length-228866-cov-69.405168_pt1 | contig 228866 bp, 186 predicted proteins | sample MGYA00580223_ERZ1673693 | MGnify/ENA primary metagenome ERZ1673693 (study PRJEB41218, sample SAMN15661741) | gut metagenome | host: Homo sapiens | place: Canada: London | collected 2015-08-20/2019-03-30 | study: EMG produced TPA metagenomics assembly of...
GTGAAAGTCGGGGCTTTGTGCTAAAAAAAGAAGGTGTGCTTTTTGACACACCTTCATTTATTTTTCCCTAACTGGGGAAAAAATACAGGCTACTTATAGCCATTCTGCAACCCTGCACAAGGCAAACAGACGGCTGCTGCCCAATCCTCAATCAACCACCTCGAACAACAGCGCCAGGCTCGAATACTCTGCCCGCAATGCGGATGCTACAGACAGTCCTGCCTCCTTAAGTATCTTGCCGCTGATGACTTTGCCGTTCAGGGCCGAAGGCTTCTGCTCATTTTCCGGTGTAAGGTCGGTGATGCGGTATGTTTTGTTTTCGTCCAAACCGGAAAGTACGACGTCGGGCATAAGCTGGTTGAGGAAATGCTCTGTCTTATAAACAAACAGTACAGCCTTATCCTTTTCGGGAGTGGCATACATCAGGGAAGCAATTCCTTTCTTGTCGTACGGAGATACAAGGCGGTAAAGATCGCCAAACTGTACAACCGGACGTATCTTCTTGTACGCAGCTATGGCTCGTCCGGCAAATGCCTTATCGGCATCGGTCATGTCCTTGGGCTGTATTTCCATGCCAAGGCGGGCGGACATGGCAACGTCGAAACGGTATTTCAGCGGAAGTATCCTGCCGGTCTGGTGATTCCTGTTGGCGCTTACATGAGAAGCCATCGCTATGGACGGATAGAAATTGGAAACGCCCCACTGCATATAGATGCGTTGCAAGGCATCTGTATCATCGCTCGTCCAGAATTCGTTGAAATAAGGCAGGAAGCCGTAATTCACTCTACCTCCGCCACTGGCACATGCCTGAATCACCAGATTCGGATATTTTGCACGAATGCGCTCCAATACTTTATTCATGCCCCGGTGATACTCGATGTAGATGTGCGACTGTTTCTGACTGGGCAGATAGTGGGAACCGTAGTTCATAAGAGCCGCGTTGGCATCCCATTTGATATAAGCTATTTCGGGATATTCGGTCATCAGTTTGTCGACTACGCCGAATACAAAGTCCTGCACTTCCGGATTGGTCAGGTCCAGCACAACCTGGCTTCCTCCACGTCCGGTCGTAAGCGGGCGATTGTCCTGGCTCAGTACCCAGTCGGGATGCTTCTCAAACAGTTCGCTTTTGGTGTTGGCCATTTCCGGTTCAATCCAGATGCCAAACTTGATATTATGTTTTTTGGCCGAAGCCAGAAGTCCTCCGATGCCTTCGGGCAGTTTTTCCTTGCAGACGGTCCAGTCGCCCAGACTTGTTTTGTCGTCATTGCGCGGATATTTGTCGCCAAACCATCCGTCGTCCATTACGAACAGTTCGCCGCCCATTGCCGACATGTCTTTCATCATCTGGTCCATTCCTTCCTGATTGACATTGAAGTACACGCCTTCCCAACTGTTCAGCAGGATGTCGCGTTCTTTATTCCCCTGATTCAGCTTGTACGCCCGGGCCCATCTGTGGAATGCACGGCTCACGCCGCCCTTGCCTTCGGAACTGTAGGTCATGGCCAGTTCGGGAGTTACAAACGTTTCTTTAGGCTCTAAAATATAATGCGAAACTTCCTCGTTTATTCCTGCGATTACATTGATTCTTGAGTTGTCTGCAATAATCTTCATCAGATAGTTTCCGCTCCATGCCAACGATGCTCCGATCACCCTTCCGTTTTCTTCCTGCGGGCAACCATCCAAGGTGAGCATAAACGACGGATTGTCTGTCTGCGTATTGCGTATTCCCTCCTTGTTGGCTATTACCTTCTGTCCGTTGGTCAGCTTCTCTTCTTCCATCATGTTTTCGGCGCCCCACGTACCGTGAAAATGAGTCAGCCAGTTATCGGCACGCTTGACCGGCAGCGATGCAGAGGCGAACTTGTACAGGGTGAGCGCCTTCTTTGCGTTATTGGTTATTTCGACCCATGTCGAGATGACGTCCGTTCCCTTATACGCCTTGTAATACTGCTTGACAACCAAAGGATAGACTTTGTCCTTCAGCGTGATTTCGGTTATATCCGCTTCCTCGTCCGAGTACTGCCTTACTCCCTCCACAACCAGGTCGACCGACATGTTGCCGTCCGAATGTGCCACGGCAAAAGCTTTCTCGCCATACGAACTGATGCCGAAGCACGGATAAGTTTCTGCCCAGTATGCCAGACCGGCATTGTATATGCCGTCTATTTCATTCTCGGCGATTCTCGTTCCGTAATACTGGAACCTTGCCTGTTTTCCCTCGTCAGCCTTGATAAGCAATGAGGTGTGCCGCGTTGATACCAAATAGTCTTTTGCCGACAGTGTCCCTGCCGACAATGCTCCTAAAAGAAGCAATCCTAAAAATTTCCCATTCATACGTATTCAATCTGTTATTATAATACAACCTATGTGCAATATTCGCAAAATAATCTGACATCTGCAAGCAAATGGGCAAGAGGTTACAGGGGATGCTGGGGCGAAGCGGTAGGATGCGAAGTTGGGAAGGGGGAATGAATCTCTCAAGATTTATGTAAACTCGACGCAACCGCCTCAAAACAAAAATCGCAACCAGCTGTCATCCAGATGATTGCGATTTTTATTTCGTACTCGAAGCGGGACTTGAACCCGCACAGCCGCAATGGCCAAGGGATTTTAAGTCCCTCGTGTCTACCGATTCCACCATTCGAGCATCCATAAATAGGAAGGGGAACAAATGGAGCGGAAAACGAGACTCGAACTCGCGACCCCAACCTTGGCAAGGTTGTGCTCTACCAACTGAGCTATTTCCGCAGGTCGTTTTTGAAGAACGGGTGCAAAGATAAAGACTTTCACCGTTACCACCAAACTTTTCGACAAAAAACTTGCTTTTTCTTCCAACCCTTCTGCCTGTTGAGGAGAAATCGCCCCGACGGCAACAAGGCGAAACACCCTGCTCAGGGCTCGCCGGAAGGGCTTTTGCAGGACACTTGCACGGCTCGCGAGCAATGCAAGTGTGGCTCGCGAGCCACACAAGTGTCCCACAAATGGATTGCAAGTGTCCTACAAACGGGCTGCAAGTGCCCCGAAAAGGGGTACTTATCAGCGGCCCAGCAGGGCACGTTCGGCCTGCTCCATGCCTTCGAAGTGGAAACCGTCGACTACCTGCTGCATCAGGTCCGCGATGGCGTCGTTACACAGGTTGCCGATGCTGCCTTCGTGCGTGTGGTGCACTTCCTTGCAGGGGGTGAAGCGGCCGGCTTCGATGTCGAGGCCCACCTTCTTGTAGGCATCGCGGAAGGGCATCCCCTCGCAGGCCAGGCGGTTCACTTCTTCGACGCTGAAGATGAGCGAGTAGCGGTCGTCGTCGAGGATGTGCTCGTTCACCTTGATTTCGTTCATGATGTAAGTGGCCATCTGCAAGCAGTCCTTCAGCTCCTCGAAAGCGGGCAGAAAGACTTCTTTGATGATCTGCAGGTCGCGGAAGTAGCCCGAGGGCAGGTTGTTGGCTATCATCATGATCTGCTGGGGCAGCGACTGTATCTTGTTGCACTTGGCGCGAGTCAGTTCGAAGACGTCGGGGTTCTTCTTGTGGGGCATGATGCTGGAACCGGTGGTGCAGTCGTCGGGCAGCTTAACGAAGCCGAAGTTCTGGCTGTTGAACATGCAGGCATCGAAGGCCAGCTTGGACAGCGTTCCTGCGATGGTGGCCAGGGCGAAGGCAACGTTGCGCTCCATCTTGCCGCGTCCCATCTGTGCGTAGACCACGTTGTAGTTCAGCGAGTCGAAGCCCAGCAGACGGGTGGTCATCGTGCGGTTCAGGGGGAAAGACGAACCGTATCCGGCAGCGGAGCCGAGCGGATTGCGGTTGCACATCTTGAAGGCGGCTTGCAGGAAGAGCATGTCGTCGACCAGGCTTTCGGCGTAAGCACCGAACCACAGTCCGAACGACGAAGGCATGGCTATCTGCAGATGGGTGTAGCCGGGCATCAGGACGTCCTTGTAGCGTTCGCTCTGGCGGATGAGGACGTGGAACAGTTGCTCGACGGCTTCGGCTATCTCCTTAATCTGTGCGCGGGTGAAGAGTTTCAGGTCGAGCAGCACCTGGTCGTTGCGCGAGCGTCCGCTGTGTATCTTCTTGCCAACATCGCCCAGGCGGCGGGTCAGCATCAGTTCTACTTGCGAGTGTACGTCTTCCACTCCGTCTTCTATCACGAATTCTCCTTTTTCGGCCTGCGCGTAGATGTCCTTCAGCGCGGCAAGCAGCTGTTTCAGTTCGTCGGCAGTCAGCAGGCCGATGCTTTCGAGCATGGTGATGTGGGCCATGGAGCCAAGTACGTCGTGCTTGGCCAGGTAGAGGTCCATTTCACGGTCGCGTCCCACCGTGAAGCGTTCGATGTCTTTGTTTACTTGAACGGATTTCTCCCAAAGTTTCTGAGCCATATCTTGTATTGAGGTGTTTAAGGGTTAATGAAACGTTTCGTGCATCAATAGGGTATCATCGACAGCATCTCGGCCATCTTCTCCACGCCGTCCTGCAGGGGTTTCTGCACCATGGCTTTCATGAAGGGGTTCAGCTCCAGGCCGATGGTCAGTTTCATTTTGCATTCGTTTTCGGCCGTGGGCAGTATCTGTATCCACAGGTTGAAGGGCAGCGGCGAGGTGGTGGTGCCGAACTTGATGCATTTGCAGGGTTCTTTTTCCACAATCTGCAAGGTGATTTTTCCTACGGGCGGCACTTCTACCGACAGGCTTTCGGCGTCGAAGGTCAGGTTCTTCACCTTGTCTTCGGGCAGGCGGTCCTTTACTTTCTCCAGGTTGTTCAGGTCGGACAGTTTCTCGTAGACAGCAGCCTGCGAGGCGGCTATCATCTTAACGCTACTTTCGAATTTGATCATATATCACGGGTTCTTTAAAGACAAAAAAAGAATCATTCGGACAATAACTATCCGAACAATTCTTTCATCATACAAAAATATTTTCCAAACAGTATTTATTTACCGGCATCCCAATGAGCGGGGTCTTTACGCCATTCGTTCAGCGTTTCGATGTCAGACTCTTCGATGTAACCGGTACGCAAAGCCACTTCCATGACAGCTTCGTAGTTGGTCAGTGTCACCAACGGCACTTTAGCGTCCTTGAATGCCTTTTCGGCAACCGGGAAACCGTACGTGTAGGCAGCTACCATACCTATAACTTCGCATCCGTCGCGGCGGATGGCATCGACAGCTTTCAGGCTGCTTCCGCCTGTCGAGATAAGGTCTTCTACTACTACGACTTTCATTCCCGGACGAAGTTCACCTTCAATCAGGTTCTCCAATCCATGGTCTTTCGGCGTGGAACGTACGTATACGAACGGCAGATTCAGCGCGTCGGCCACCAGTGCACCCTGCGGGATGGCTCCGGTTGCTACGCCGGCAATGGCGTCGACCTGTCCGAAACGTTCCAGGATAATACGCGTAATCTCTACTTTCACGAAGTTACGCAAAGAAGGATAAGACAATGTTTTGCGATTGTCACAATAGAATGGAGATTTCCATCCGGAAGCCCAAGTGAAAGGGTTAGCCGGTTGTAACTTGATCGCTTTAATCTTCAGCAATTTTTCTGCAAACAATCTTTCCAAAGTTTTCATAGCAAACTAACTTATGATAAATACGAATGCAAAAGTAAGAAAAGAGAATGATATTTGAAAAAGGAAAGGCGATATTTTTTTTAGTCCGCCTCACAGAGCTCCTCGTCGGGGATATCGATGCATCGCCGTATGTCTTTCAGCTCGAAACCGCGGCTCAGGGCGAAGCGTATCAGTTTGGCATTCAGTTCGAATTCGCTTGCGGCGTGCACGCTTTTCTTTTTGGATGCCAGCAAGCCTTGCAGCACGCTCAGGTAGTCGGCCTCGTCTATCTCGTTGAGCAGCGGCAGGTAGACCAGTCTCGGAATCTTCTTCAGTTGCAGGGCCTGGCCTATCTTCACCTTGCCCCACTTGGCCAGGCGATACTTGTCGCGCACGAAAGCACGGCAGAAGCGTTCTTCATCGATATACTTCTCTTGTTCGAGGCGGTCGGCCACACGGTTTACGACCTCGTAGGGCAGTCCCCAGCGTTGCATCTTCTCTACAATCTCGGCACGGCAATGCTCGGCAGCGGCACAATAAGCCGCCACTTTGCGGAAAGCGTCATTTTCTGTGATTTCTGTCATTTCTTAGCTATTACAAACCGGTCATTTCCGGAAATATCTTGTTCGATAAAGGCTTCAGCATACCCCATCTGCCGCAGCATCTCTACGGTGTCGGGGCCGAAAGCCCGGTTGATTTCAAAGTACAGTCTGCCGCCCGACACCAGCAAGTCGATACCCAGCTGCGCAATGCGGCGGTAGAAGCGAAGCGGGTCATTGTCGGGCACAAACAGGGCCAAAGCCGGCTCCCAGTCGAGCACATTACGCTCCATGTCGGCCCGTTCGGCCTCGGTCACGTATGGCGGATTGCTCACAATCACGTCGTAGCACTCGCGTCCGTCGGGCTGATAGGTCAGCACATCATGCTGCTCGAAGCGCACCGACGCGCCCAGCGAATCGTTATTGCCGCGCGCCACGGCCAGTGCCTCGCCCGACACATCCCATGCCCGTACGTCGGCCTCGGGCAATTCGCACGACAGGCTGACGGCGATACACCCGCTGCCCGTACCCACATCCAATATCCGCGCCGTGGGCGACACCTGCTTCAACATCCTCTCCACCAGCTCTTCGGTTTCGGGACGGGGAATCAGCACCCCGGGCTTCACGCGGAACGTCCGCCCCAGAAAACGGGCAAAGCCCTGAACGTACTGCACAGGCTCAAAATTGCACAGGCGCGAAAGAATGCTTTCCAATTCATGTTCAACGTTTGAAGATAAAATCATATCTTTGCCCAGGTAATAGTCGACCGTGCTTTGCCCCAGAAGTTCGCAACAGACTATCCTGGACAAAGCGGCAGCCTCCTGCCGGGAATAACATTCCTGCAGCCGGCGGCGAATATACGAAACGGTTACACTCATGAACGGGTCGGGCTGAATTTGCCCGCAAAAATACGAAAATCCGAAAAACGACACTGTAATGGAAGAAGAAAAATACATGCGCCGCTGCATCCAACTGGCCCAAAACGGCCTGTGCAGCACAGCCCCCAATCCCATGGTAGGCGCCGTCATCGTCTGCGACGGACGCATCATCGGCGAAGGCTACCACGTGCGCTGTGGCGAGGGCCACGCCGAAGTCAACGCTATCCGCTCCGTGAAAGATCCCTCCCTGCTGCGACGGTCCACCATCTACGTCAGCCTGGAGCCTTGCTCACACTACGGGAAGACGCCTCCCTGCGCCGACCTCATCATCGAGAAAGGTATTCCCCGCATCGTCGTAGGTTGTCAGGACCCCTTTTCGAAAGTAGCCGGTCGGGGCATACAAAAGCTCCGCGATGCCGGACGCGAAGTCGTGGTAGGCGTGCTCGAAGCCGAGTGCCGGCACCTCATCCGCCGCTTCATCACCTTCCACACACACCGCCGCCCCTACGTCACACTGAAGTGGGCCGAATCGGCCGACGGCTACATCGACACGCTTCGCGACGGCGGAAGCCCCGTTGTATTGTCCAACCCGCTGACCGCCATGCTGGTACACAAACAGCGCGCCGAGCACAGCGCCATCCTGGTAGGCACGCGAACCGCCCTGCTCGACAATCCTTCGCTGAGCGTGCGACACTGGTACGGCCGTTCGCCCGTGCGTATCGTGCTCGACCGCAACCTGTCGTTGCCAACCAGTCTGCATCTGTTCGACGGCACCGTCCCCACACTGGTCTTCACCGCCCGACAGGCCACTTCGACCCACAACGTAGAGTACATCCAGGCCGACTACACACGCCCCCTGCTTCCGCAAATCATGGAGACGCTGTATCAGCGCGGCCTGCAATCGCTGTTGGTCGAGGGTGGCAGCCAGCTGCTGCAATCGTTCATCGACAGCTCGCTGTGGGACGAAGCCTTCGTCGAAAAGACTCCCTTGATGCTGCACAACGGCGTCAGTGCTCCCCACATGGACAGTCATTTTTCTTACGACACCGTGCAGCATTTCGGGCACGACGTTCGTCATTACTATGCAGAAAGGCTCTGTAAATAGCCTACATCGAGAAGTTTTTGGTCGGCAAAAACGGCCTCATTATCTATAATTTTATATAAAACTTCTCCATAAAGCTGTTTAGAGAAAAAATTGTTCCTATTTTTGCAACTTGTAAATAAACACTATCGTACGAAAAAGAAATGAGAATAAAATTTTTATCTGTTATTGCGTGTTTTCTGCTCATGTCTATAGCCATCAGTTCGTGCCTCAGCTCGGACGACGAATACGAGGTTAGTTCCGATGCCACCGTACATGCCTTCGGTCTGGACACTATCCACGGAAAACACTATCCATTCACTATTGACCAAGTCAAACGAGAAATCTACAACATAGACTCCCTGCCGGTAGGCTCCGACACCATCATCGACAGTATCCTCATCGATACTTTCTACGTCACGGGGTATGTCACAAGCCATGTTTCAGGGGATGCTCCCGATACCATACTGAACATCAACAACTATCAGAACCTGACCGGAGCCGCAACCGTCGAAGGTCTGAAGTTCAAAATCTACGCAGCCGACGGACTCACAACCCGTGACTACACGCTGCGCATCAACATCCATCAACAGGAACCCGACTCCCTGCAATGGACCAACATGACCGACCGCATTGCCGGATTCCCCTCCGCCTCCATCGCCAACCGCCAGAAAGCCGTGACGCTGGACAACAACCTGCTGGTATACGTGCTGGAGGGTACATCACTTACCGCATACCGCACTTCGACCAAGACATTCAACAGCTGGGAGCAGATCAGCGTACAGGGACTTCCCGCACTCGACCGTATCCCCGCCTTTGTCAAGAACAGCAATGAAACAGTCAGCCCGCAAGCCGATGCCGAAGACGTCTTGTATGCCTCGACCGGCGATGGCAACGTTTACCGCTCGACCGACGGTATCAGCTGGAACCTTGTAGAAGCACTGAGCGGCAACGTAGAAACACTGATAAGCAGCTTCCAGGGACAACTGATCGGTATACTGGGCCACGAAGGCAATCCCTACCTCGTCACAGCACAGGAAGGCAATACCGCTTGGCCGGCCATCGACAGCAACACGCCGACCGTACCCGAAGAATTCCCCACCGAAAACATCTACTCCACCGAATTCCAGACAGCCAACATGCTGGATGAAATCATGATCGTGGGCAAAACCACCGGAGAGAAAATCATTCCGTGGGCATACGACGGACACAACTGGGCGCAGATGGATCCCGGAACTTCGTACGACAGCTATTGCCTGACCGCCAACATCGGTTACTATCCGTCCATCATCTATTATGGCGGACAGTTCTACATCACGGGCGAACGGCTGCAAAACTTCTACAAGTCCGATGCCGGACTGGCATGGTACAAGACCGAAAGCATGTTCCTGCTGCCGAAGGACGTAGAACTGCGAGGCAACTACTCGCTGGCCGTCGACAACGACAACTTCATCTGGCTGGTAATAGGCCAGTCGAGCGGCACACCGAACGAAGTTTGGCGCGGACGTCTCAACCGGTTGGGATTCAAACAGCAATAACCGGACAGCGGCACCAGCCGCACACCTTTTTTCCATTACATATATATAAGGAATAGGAAAACACCAAAAGAAGCAAGAGAGATGCAAGATACAGAGCAAATAGATTTAAACCGGATACCACGACACGTAGCCATTATCATGGACGGAAACGGGCGATGGGCCAAACAGCGCGGACACGAACGCAGTTTCGGACACCAGGCCGGAGCCGAAACCGTGCACATCATCGCCGAAGAAGCGGCACGGCTGGGCATCAAGTACCTGACGCTGTACACCTTCTCCACCGAGAACTGGAACCGCCCCTCCGAAGAAGTGGCCGCACTGATGAGCCTGCTTTTCGAGAGCATCGAAGAGGAGACGTTCATGAAGAACAACATCAGCTTCCGCATCATCGGCGATATAGCCAAACTGCCCGCCAACGTGCAGGAAAGGCTACAAGCCTGTGTGGAACATACATCGGCCAACACCGGTATGTGTCTGGTCCTCGCACTCAGCTATTCGGCACGATGGGAAATCACCGAAGCCACCCGGCAGATAGCCCGCCTGATCAAGGACGGAACGCTGCAGCCGGAGCAGATTGACAGCGAACTCATTTCGCAGCATCTGGCCACCAACTTCATGCCCGACCCCGACTTGCTGATACGTACCGGCGGAGAAATCAGACTGAGCAACTACCTGTTGTGGCAATGCGCCTACTCCGAACTCTACTTTTGCGATACTTATTGGCCCGACTTCCATGCCGAAGAGTTGCGGAAAGCCATCTGCGACTATCAGAAGCGGGAACGCCGGTTCGGAAAAACCAGTGAACAAATCAAATAAACCAAAACATATTTAATCATTACTATAAATGCATTATCGTATTTTCTCCTTATTCGTGGCGTTTATCTGCCTCTTCGGCTGCGCAATGACCACTGCGGCACAAGAACAACAAGATTCTACAGCCACTGCCGGCGAACAGAATGAAAAACCGGTCATTCTCTACTCGGGACAACCCAAGAAGTATGAGATTGCAGACATCAAAATAGAAGGAGCCAAGAACTATGAAGATTATGTCATCATCGGGCTGTCGGGACTGTCGAAAGGACAAGTCATCACCATCCCCGGCGAAGAAATCACCGAAGCATGCCGCCGCTACTGGAGGCACGGCCTCTTCTCCGACGTCCGCATCGAAGCCGACAAGATAGAAGGAGACAAAATCTGGCTGACCATCCACCTGTCCATGCGTCCACGTGTGTCAGACATACGCTACCACGGCGTGAAGAAGTCTGAACGTGAGGACCTCGAATCACGTGTGGCACTGCTCAAGGGAAACCAGATCACCCCCAACGCCATTGACCGCGCCAAGACCCTCATCAAGCGTTACTTTGACGATAAGGGATTCAAGAACGCCGAAGTCCTCATCACACAGAAGGACAACCCCGAGAAGGAGAACGAAGTTATCGTCGACATCACCATCGACAAGAAGGAGAAAGTGAAAGTGCACGAAATCACCATCGTCGGCAACCAGGCCCTCACCACCAAGAAGCTGAAACGGGTGATGAAGAAGACCAACGAAAAAGGCAAGCTCATCAACCTGTTCCGTACGAAGAAGTTTGTTGAAGAGAACTACGAAGCCGACAAGCAACTCATTATAGACAAGTATAACGAGCTGGGTTACCGCGACGCTATGATCGTGAAGGACAGCGTAAGCCCCTATGACGAGCGTACCGTCAACGTATTCATGCAAATCGACGAAGGCCAGAAGTACTACCTGCGCAACGTAACGTGGGTGGGTAACACACTATACACCTCCGAATACCTGAACTTCCTGTTGCAGATGAAGAAGGGCGACGTATACAACCAGAAACTTTTGGACGAGCGACTCAACTCGGACGACGACGCCATCGGTAACCTTTACTACAACAACGGTTACCTGTTCTACAGCCTCGAACCCGTGGAAGTGAACATCGTTGGCGACTCCATCGACCTGGAAATGCGTATCTACGAAGGACGCCAGGCCACCATCAACAAAGTCAGCATCAACGGTAACGACCGTTTGTACGAGAACGTAGTACGCCGCGAGCTCCGTACACGTCCCGGCGAACTGTTCAGCCGCGAAGACCTGATGCGTTCTATGCGTGAAATACAGCAGATGGGACACTTCGACCCCGAACAGATCACGCCCGACATACAGCCCCGACCCGAAGACGGTACCGTGGACATAGGCTACAATCTTATCTCGAAAGCCAACGACCAGGTAGAATTCTCGGCCGGATGGGGACAGACGGGTATCATCGGAAAGCTGAGTCTGAAGTTCACCAACTTCTCACTGGCCAACTTGCTGCACCCGGGCGAAAACTACCGGGGCATCCTGCCGCAGGGCGACGGACAGACACTGACCATCAGCGGACAGACCAACGCCAAGTACTATCAGTCGTACAGCATATCGTTCTACGACCCCTGGTTCGGCGGCAAGCGACCCAATGCCTTTTCCGTATCGGCATTCTATTCGCGCCAGACCGACATCAGCAGCCAGTACTATAACGATGCCTACCTGAACAGCTACTACAACAGCTACTACAGCGGACTGTACGGCTACGGTATGTACAACTACGGCAACTATACCAGCTACGAAAACTATTACGACCCCGACAAGTCCATACAGATGTGGGGACTTTCGGCCATGTTCGGTAAACGTCTGAAGTGGCCCGACGACTACTTCCAGTTCACCGCCGAGCTGTCGTACCAACGCTACCACATGCGCGACTGGCAGTACTTCCCCGTCACCAACGGTAAGTGCAACGACTTGAGTATCATCCTCACCCTGTCGCGAAGCTCTATCGACAACCCGATCTACCCGCGTACCGGTTCCGAGTTCTCGTTGTCTGCACAGCTCACACCGCCCTACTCAGCCTTCGACGGAGTGGACTACAGCAAGTATAACACCAACAACCAGGACGACATGAACAAGATGCACAAGTGGGTAGAATACCATAAGTGGAAATTCAAATCGAAAGTCTACATCCCGCTGGCCGACCCCATCACCGTAAAACGTACGCCGGTCATCATGGGACGTGCCGAATTCGGTTTGCTGGGCCACTACAACAAGTATAAGAAGTCGCCTTTCGGTACCTTCGACGTGGGTGGTGACGGTATGACCGGTTACTCCTACTACGCAACCGAGACCATCGCCCTGCGCGGATACGAAAACAGCTCATTAACACCTTACGGCAACGAAGGTTACGCCTACACCCGTCTGGCACTCGAACTGCGCTACCCGTTGATGCTCGAAACCAGTACAACCATCTACGCACTGGCCTTCGCCGAAGCAGGTAACGCATGGCACGACGTGAACAAGTTCAATCCCTTCGACCTGAAGCGTTCGGCCGGTGTCGGTGTCCGCATCTTCCTGCCGATGATCGGTATGATGGGTATCGACTGGGCTTACGGTTTCGACCCCGTGCTCGGATCGAAGCAATACGGCGGAAGCCAGTTCCACTTCATCCTGGGACAAGAGTTCTAAACCGTCCTGCGGAACCCCGCGAAACGGTGCGTCGAGCCACACTTGTACGGCTCATGAGCCACACTTGCACGGCTCGCGAGCCACACTTGCATTGCTCACGAGCCGTACTTGCATTACTCACGAGCCATGCTTGCACCGCTCGGACAAGACAAAAAACACAGCTTCGGCCCACGCGAAAGCCTCCGGCCGAAGCCAACAGACAATAATAACCTAAAAAGAACGGACGTTATGAAAAAGAGTGTTTTACTAATGTTTACGCTGTTGGCCATGTGTCTGACAGCCCAGGCGCAGAAGTTCGCACTGATCGACATGGAATACATCCTGAAGAACATCCCCGCCTACGAAGAAGCCAACACCCAGCTCGAACAGGCCTCACGCCAGTGGCAGGCCGAAGTGGACAAACTTGCCCAGGAAGCCAAAACCCTGTACGAGAACTACCAGAACGCCGGCAGCAAACTGACCGACGCCCAACGGAAACAGAAAGAAGACCAGATTGTAGAAAAAGAGAAATCGGCCGCCGAACTGCGACGTAAATACTTCGGCCCCGAAGGCGAACTGGCCAAACAGCGCAACGAACTGATGCGCCCCATACAGGACGACATCTACAACGCCGTCAAGCAGATTGCCACCCAGCAGGGATATGCTGCCGTCATCGACCGCGCCTCGGCCAGCAGCATCATTTTTGCCTCGCCAAGCATCGACATCAGCAATGAAGTCCTCGCAAAGATGGGATATTCAAATTAATTTCATAAATTTGCTACCGATAGCCGGAACAATTGGTTAACACTGAAGAAGAAGAGAATAATAATCATTAAAACAATAAACGTTATGCTTAAAAAATTCGCACTTGCCATTGCATTGTTCGCACTCCCGCTGGGAGCTATGGCACAACAGAAGTTCGCTCACATGAACTCACAGGAAGTTATCACCGTAATGCCCGAATTCACTAAGGCACAGGCCGACCTCGACGCACTGGCCAAACAATACCAGAAGGAAATGGAAACCGGTGAAGCCGAACTCAACAAGAAGTATCAGGAATTCCTGCAACAGGCAGATTCACTGCCCCAGAACATCGCAGAAAGACGTCAGAAAGAAATTCAGGACATGGCACAGCGCCAGCAACAATTCCAGCAGGAAGCTGCACAGGCCATGCAGAAAGCACAGACTGATGCTATGGCACCTATCTACAAGAAGCTCGATGAAGCCATTCAGGCAGTCGGCAAGGCAGAAGGCGTAATCTACATCTTCGACCTGGCACGTACTTCCATTCCCTACATCGGAACAGAAAGCATCGACCTGACAGCCAAAGTCAAGACACAACTGGGCATCAAATAACAAGCCCCTCCTTACATTACTCACCACAGACCGCCACCGGCCAGCACACGCCCACATCCTGCGGCAACCCGTGCAACAGCCGCGACCGTCTGTGGTGAATTTGTTTTAGTACCACTATGAAACAGAACCTCCCCACCACGCCCGGCCCCATCGGCGTCTTCGACTCCGGATACGGCGGACTCACCATCCTCAGCAAGATTCGCGAGGCACTGCCCCAATACGACTACATCTACCTGGGCGACAATGCCCGTGCCCCTTACGGCACACGCTCGTTCGAAATCGTCTACCAGTTCACCCTGCAAGCCGTCACCAAACTCTTCGAAATGGGATGCCACCTCGTCATCCTGGCTTGCAACACAGCCTCGGCCAAAGCCCTGCGAAGCATCCAGATGAACGACCTCCCCACGCTCGACCCCACCCGCCGTGTGCTGGGCGTCATCCGTCCCACCGTCGAGTGCATCGGCAACATCACTCGCAACGGACACGTAGGCATACTGGCAACAGCCGGCACCATCAAGTCCGAATCCTATCCCCTCGAAATCCGCAAGCTCTATCCCGACATCAGCGTCAGCGGCGTAGCCTGCCCGCTATGGGTATCGCTGGTGGAGAACAACGAAGCCACCGGCCCCGGTGCCGACTACTTCGTGCGCAAGTACATCGACCAGCTGCTCACCCTCGACCCGCTGACCGATACCGTCATTCTGGGTTGCACCCACTATCCGCTGCTGCTGCCTAAGATACAGCAATACATGCCCGCCCACATCCGCACCGTGGCCCAGGGCGGACTCGTAGCCGAAAGCCTGAAAGACTACCTGCACCGCCATCCCGAGATGGACGCCCGCTGCACCCGTCAGGGCACCTGCAGGTATTACACCACCGAAGCTACCGAGAAATTCTCCGAGTCGGCCTCCACTTTCCTCAACCAGAAGATAGACGTGCAACACATCACACTGGAATAAATCAGTCCCGCCGACAAAAGCTTTTCACTCAAACCCTTGTTTTTCTCACAAACTGCACTAACTTTGTAGGAAAAACCATCAAATTCATAATAATATGAAAGAAAAAGACACAAGTAAACTCATCGAAGTGTTCAAGGGTTCCCTGTGGGAAGCCGAACTGGTGAAAAGCCTGCTTGGAAACGCAGAAGTAAAGTGCGCGTTGAAAGACGACATGGTGGTGAACGTAGCCGTGCCCGCTACCGCTATCGACGTAAGTGTGCTGGTCAACGAAAAAGACTTTGAAGCGGCCATGGAAGTGGTGCGCGAATACGAAAAGAAGAAAATCGCAGAATAACCCTGCACACAACAATCCAGAATCACAAATAATGAATCGACTGACAAGAATAGCCGTCAAGATAGGCAGCAACGTACTGACACGCCGCGACGGCACACTGGACATTACACGCATGTCGGCACTCGTCGACCAGGTAGCAGCCCTGCACAAAGCAGGTACCGAAGTGATTCTCGTTTCCTCTGGAGCCGTCGCTTCAGGGCGAAGCGAGCTGTGCCCGGCCAAACGGCTGGATAGTGTCGAGCAGCGCCAGCTGTTCTCTGCCGTGGGCCAGGCCAAACTCATCAACCGCTATTACGAGCTCTTCCGCGAACACAAGATAGCCGTAGGCCAGGTGCTCACCATGAAAGAGAGCTTCGGCACACGCCGCCACTACCTGAACCAGAAAAGCTGCATGACCGTCATGCTTGAGAACGGTGTCATCCCCATCGTCAACGAGAATGATACCATCGCCGTCAGCGAACTTATGTTCACCGACAACGACGAACTCAGCGGACTTATCGCCACCATGATGGACGCACAGGCCCTCATCATACTGAGCAACATCGACGGCATCTACGACGGGCCGCCTTCCGACCCCGGCTCGGTAGTTATCACCGAGATAGCCCACGACCGCGACCTATCCGACTGCATACAGGCATCGAAGTCCAGCTTCGGACGCGGCGGCATGCTTACGAAGACCAACATCGCCCGAAAGGTGGCAGCCGAGGGCATCACCGTCATCATAGCCAACGGCAAGCGCGACAATATCCTGAACGACATCGTGGACAACGAAAACGCACGGCTGACGGCTCCGGCCGACAGCCAACCGGCAACTCCGCTGCCCCACCCCGACCTGCTGTACACCCGCTTCGTAGCCTCGCCCCAACCCGTGTCGAGCGTCAAGAAGTGGATAGCCCACAGCGAAGGCTTTGCCAAAGGCCGGCTGCACCTCAACCCGCAGGCGACACAGATACTGGCGTCGAGCCGCGTGGCCAGCATCCTGCCTGTAGGCATCACCCGCATCGAAGGCGACTTCGAGCGCGATGACCTGGTACGTATCATTGCCCCCGACGGCACACCCATCGGCGTAGGTAAGGCCAACTGCGACGCCGCACAGGCCCGCGAGGCCATGGGCAAGCACGGCAAGAAGCCCGTGGTGCACTACGACTACCTGTACATTGAATAAATGAAGAATGAGGAATGAAGAATTAACAATGGACTATGACGTCCTAAGAATAATTCCAACCCATCACCTTCTTTTTTAATTATTAATTATTAACTTTTAAATGTCTACACCATGAATTTGAACGATACATTCGCCGCCGTACAGTCGGCCAGTCGCGAACTACTGGCACTGAGTGACCAGACTATCAACAACATACTGCTGGCCGTAGCCGACGCCACCCTGGCCAACACCGACTACATCCTACAGGAAAACCGCAAGGACCTGGAACGTATGGATCCTGACAATCCCAAGTACGATCGCCTGAAACTGACTGCCGAACGCCTGGCCGACATTGCCGCCGACACGCGCAAGGTAGCCTCGCTGCCGTCGCCTCTGGGTCGTGTACTCAAGCAGAACGTATTGCCCAACGGCCTCCGGCTGCGCCGCGTCAGCGTGCCATTCGGTGTCATCGGCATCATCTACGAGGCACGGCCCAACGTCAGCTTCGACGTCAGCGCCCTGTGCCTGAAGAGCGGAAACGCCTGCATCCTGAAGGGTGGCAGCGACGCCGACTGCTCCAACCGCGCCATCGTGAGCGTGATACACCAGGTGCTCGAACGCTTCGGCGTCAATCCGCACGTGGTCGAACTGTTGCCCGCCACCCGTGAAGCCACAGCCGAACTGCTCCACGCCGAAGGCTACGTCGACCTCATCATTCCGCGCGGCAGCAGCAGCCTCATCCAGTTCGTGCGGCAGAACGCCAGCATCCCCGTCATCGAGACCGGCGCAGGCATCTGTCATACGTACTTCGACCGCTACGGCGACCTGAAGAAAGGTGCCCCCATCATCCAGAACGCCAAGACGCGCCGCGTCAGTGTCTGCAACGCGCTGGACTGCCTGATTATCGACTCCTCGCGCCTGACCGACCTGCCTGAACTCTGCATGCCGCTCGACCCCTATTCTGTCACCATTTACGCCGACCCACGCGCCTATGAGGCATTGGAGAACTTTTACCTGCCCGAACTTCTGCAACCTGCCAGCCCCGAAGATTTCGGCACCGAGTTTCTGGATTACAAGATGGCCATCAAGACCGTCGACTCCATCGACGAAGCCCTGGAACACATCCGCCGTTACGGCTCGAAGCATAGCGAGTGCATCGTAACTGAGAACGCCGAACACGCCGAACGCTTCTGCCGCGACGTCGATGCCGCCTGCGTCTATGTCAATGCACCCACCTCGTTCACCGACGGCGCACAGTTCGGACTGGGTGCCGAGATAGGTATCAGCACCCAGAAGCTGCACGCCCGCGGCCCCATGGCTCTGGAGGAAATCACCACCTATAAGTGGATCATCGAGGGCGAAGGCCAGATACGGAAATAGACTCAGAACACGGGTATCGTATAGACCAGCCCCAGCGAAACGCGCTGCGTCGAGTAGCCCTCGGCTCCCAGCGAGCGGGCACGGGCGGTGAGCCCGTAGTTCTTGTAAAGCAGATGCAGGAAGATGCGTAATTCGCTGTTCTTCATTGGAAAATATTCCCCGCACAGTTGTACGTTCCACGTGCGGCGGTACAGGCCCTTCTCGTAAGGGCCGTTTTCTTTATATACGCTCCCCGTTTCGTAGGCGCCTTTCACGTAGACGTTCCAACTGGGGTGCAGGCGGTAGTCGAAGTTCAGGATGGTGGTGAAGTAGGATACGTGTTGCGCCGTCACACCGCCGTCGGGCAGCGAGGCCGAAAGTTCGCTCACCAATCCCTTCGTATCAATCCCTTCGCGCGAGTACATGAAGTCGACGTAGGCCACGACGGGACCTTTCTCCCACACGTTGCCCGCCGTCAGATAGAGGATGTCGCGCTTGCGGGCCAACTCGCCCCACGAAACGGAGTAACGCATGTTCAGGGCGCGGTTCAGAAAGTAGCCGTCCCAGTTGAGGGTGGAGAGCACGGGCACCCGCACCTTGCCCACGTCCTGAGGTGCACCGTAAAGGAAAGCGCCGTCGTCCTTGGCGGCGGAGTTGTTCACCACCTGCAGGTTCAGCGTCTGCGTGGGCGAAAGGCTGACGGCTCCGTTCACACCCGCCTGATAGCACTCGATGTAGTTGTTGAAGTCGCTGAACTCGCGCACGCGGATAGCATCCACCCAGTATTCGTAACCGCTCAGCTGAATGGCCTGCTTGCCCACAGTGAGGGCAAAGCGGGGAGCCATGCGCCACGCCACCGACGCCACTTCGACCGACGAGGAAAGGTTGTCGAGCGCGTGCGGATTGCTGTATTTGTTGAACGACTGCCTGAAGTGGTACGAGAAGTCCTTGCCGAAGTCGCCCAGCAACTCCAGCCTCACGCCGTTCAGCTTGAAGGCGGCTTCTTCGATCGAACCGTCGTTGAAGCGGGCCGCCGCCGAGGTGTAGAACTGCAGATTCATGCTGCTGGAACTGATGGACTTTCCACCTTTGGTGAAGCGTTCGAGCAGCGTTCGCCCTTCTTCGGGCTCAATCAGCGGGTCTTGTGCCCGCATCCCCGTACAGGCCGCCAGCAGGCAGGCGCCGAACAGGATTTTCGTCAGATAGTTACAGTGTCTGTTCATATCGGTATACAGATTCTTGGTTCAGCCGGGCAGGCCGGAGAAAGAATGCCCCGCTCCTGCCCTCTTTACAAATGTAAGGGTTTCATTCCGAAACCGAAACAGAAAGAGGCAGTATTTCCGCCGGGTATGTTCTGAAACATCCGGCAGAAGCCGTCCTCCCCACCCGAAAACGCCCGGAAACACGAGCCACAGACCCCGTTTGTGGGACACTTGTACGGCTCGCGAGCAACGCAAGTGTGGCTCGCGAGCCGTGCAAGTGTGGAACAAATGGAATGCAAGTGTCCTGCAAATGGGGGGCAAGTGCCCCGCAAACAGCCTTCACAGCAGGTGCGGAACGGCCTACCTCAACAGAGATGACAGCCAGCGACGGACAACGGATTCTTGACGGAAAAATGGCTGGTTTTCACAAATTATCGCTATCTTTGCTATCCATACATATACATCAACTAAAGAAGCCGATTATGAAGAATTTTACTTGCGTGCAGGACATCGGTGACCTGAAGTCCGCACTTGCCGAAGCTTTTGAGATAAAGAAAGACCGTTTCAAATACGTAGAACTGGGCCGCAACAAGACGTTGATGATGATCTTCTTCAACTCCAGCCTGCGCACCCGCCTCAGCACACAGAAGGCAGCACTGAACCTGGGCATGAACGTCATTGTGCTCGACATCAACCAAGGTGCCTGGAAGCTGGAAACCGAACGCGGTGTCATCATGGACGGTGACAAACCCGAACACCTGCTGGAGGCCATCCCCGTGATGGGCTGCTATTGCGACGTGATAGGCGTGCGTTCCTTCGCCCGTTTCGAAAACCGCGACTACGACTACAACGAAGTTATTCTGAACCAGTTCATCAAGTACTCCGGCCGCCCCGTCTTCTCCATGGAGGCCGCCACACGCCACCCGCTGCAGAGCTTCGCCGACCTCATCACCATCGAGGAATACAAGAAGACTGCCCGTCCGAAGGTAGTCATGACCTGGGCTCCACATCCGCGTCCGCTGCCGCAAGCCGTGCCCAACTCGTTTGCCGAGTGGATGAACGCTACCGACTATGAATTCGTCATCACCCATCCCGAAGGCTACGAACTCGATCCGAAGTTCGTGGGCAACGCCCGTGTGGAATACGACCAGATGAAAGCCTTCGAAGGCGCCGACTTCATCTACGCCAAGAACTGGGCCGCCTATACCGGCGACAACTACGGACAGATACTGAGCAAAGACCGCGCTTGGACCGTGAGCGACCGTCAGATGGCCGTCACCAACAACGCCTACTTCATGCACTGCCTGCCCGTTCGCCGCAACATGATTGTAACCGACGACGTCATCGAAAGCCCGCAAAGCATCGTCATCCCCGAAGCTGCCAACCGCGAAATATCGGCTACGGTAGTGCTGAAACGGATGATTGAGGGACTGAAATAAGATACTGCGAACAGAAGGTTCGAATACAGATTACGCGGATTATCACAGATTCATTCCATCGGGTAGCCCCATGTGATAGAATCTGCAATAATCCGCGTAATTCTGTTTATACTGTGGTGTATACCGGTTTTCCGTTACTTCTCGACCGCCTTTCCGGCCTGTACCCATCCGGTGATACCTTTGTCTAAGTCGTACACCTTATAGCCCTTTTTACTCAGAATACTGGCTGCCTCCTTGCTGCGGCGACCGCTGCGGCAATACAGTGCTACGGGTTTCTCTTTCTGCAAAAGGGAATCGGCCACCTGGGCAAACCCCTTGTCGAGCACGTTGATGTTGATGCTGCCGGCAATGTGTCCTTCGGAATATTCGGCAACGGTACGTACGTCGAGGCGTTGCACCTCGGGATTGGCAATCAGCGACTCAAACTCATCGGCCGAGACAGACTGATAGTCGCCACCTTTCTGCTGGCACGAAAACAGCGCCATCACACAGGCGCACAAATTCAGGAATAATATCTTCATACGTTTAATGATTTGAGTTGACAAACAAACATGTTGACAAGCCGACGGGAACGGGCACAGACGTAAATCTGCGCCACCCGCATCGCCCGCATCCGAAGCATGTTCTTCAGCCTGCAACAGCTTCTTCCGGCTTTCTGCAACCTGTTATTCAGTCACGTCGAATTCGTAAGTCTTCACACCCTCGTCGCTGTCCGTGGTGTGCACGCTGAAGTACACCCGCAGACTACGCACATCCTCGTCGTCCAGATACTGCCGCAGGGGCACGGACGCATAGGCGCGCTTGGTGTAGTCTTCTACATCACTGGTAGCGTCGTGATAGAGGGTGAGGCGGACGGTGGCACAACCTTCGTCGTCGACAGTCACCTCATCCTCGACAAAGCCCAGCGTATGTACTGCCTGCTGCTTCACCGAGAGCACCATGTTCAGGTAACCACATCCCAGCCAGATGCTCGTCACGTCGGCCGGCTTTGTCTTTACACCGCCCTTAAAGCTGTCGGCCGGTTTGGGCAGAGGTGCTATGGCCTTGGACAAGGCATACAGGCGTACACCTTCGCCACCATCGGCTGCCGTCTCCAGGCCATAATTGCTGATAACGCGCACCAGCGAGTCGGCATTGATACGCGTGCCCGAGTCGTCGGCCAACACGGTGTAGCGCGCTCCGTCGTCGGTCTGCACCGACTGCAACGTGCCGTCGGCTCCCGAATAGGCAGTCAGAAACTCCAGCTTCACCGAAGGGTAGTAATAGTCGTCATCGTCACCGCACGACGCAAACAGAGTGGCCAGCAACAGCATCAGCCCGTATAAGCAACCTTTCTTCATAACGTCACACTTTCAGGTAATTGGTCAACGGATTGGCATACATCTGCAACAACTTTGTGCGCAGGAAATCCTCGTCCTTGCCGGGCAGGTCGATGCGCGAGAGCTGCTGCTCCAGATAGGCCGCAAAGCGTTTCTCGTCGGCTTCGGTGTAGTGCGATGCAAACTCGCGGGTCGCGGTCAGCAAGTCGTGAGCCACGTAGTTGTTGGGATACAGGCGGTAGTTGGCATGTATGCCAGCATCGAGCAATGCGGAAACCCGGGCAAACAGTTCGGGCTTGGGTAGCGAACGGTCGAACGACTTCAGTGCCTCGTTGATGCAAGGTGCCGTCTGGAAGTGTACACGGCCTTTATAGCCGAAGATACCCGTCTGCATGTTCTGCAGGTCGTCGGCCTGCGTTTTCTTATAGTCGGGGTTGTCGCGCTTCAGCTGGAACTCGCGTGCCTTCAGGAAGTCGCACGGGTCGAACTCATACGAAATGGACAGGGGGACGATGTTCAGTTCCGACAGGCGGTCTATGATGTCGCCCTCGCCACCCATGGCCATCATTTTGAGTACGCTGTCCTGGGTGCGGTCGTCGGAGTCCTTGGCGCGTCCCTCGCGCTGTGCAATCCAGATGGACTGTTTCTTGTCGCGAATGGTGTAGTGCATGTAGCGCGACATGCGGGCAGACGATTCCAGCTTCTGACGCATGGTGAGCGCACGCTGCACAATGAACGACTTGTTGACCCGCACCAGTTTCTTGATCCAGGGATAGATGAGCAGATTGTCGCCGATGGCTATCTCCACCGTGTCGAGTCCCTGTTCTACCAGCATGACGGAGAGCAGTCCGGAATCGAGCACGATGTCGCGATGGTTGGAGACGTAGGCGTAGGCTGCCTGACGGTCGGTCAGGGCAGAAATATCCAGCGTCACTCCATCGGTAGCATCCTTGATGATCTTCTTCAGCAGTCCGTAACAGAAAGTTTTCTGAAACTCGAATTTCGTCTTGCAGGCACGCATCTGTCCGGCAATGGCCTCGAAGGGGATGCCTGGCATTACGGCGCCCACGACCTGTCTGAATGCCGGGTCGGCAATCAGCTCCTCGAATATCTGCGGGAGTTCGCTGTCGTGGTAAGGGCGGATTTCGTCAAATTCCTCGTTCATGACTATAAGTTTTTGAGTTAATGTGATAATATGATAGTGAAGCTACGAAGCCATGCGACCGTCGGTCCGCAAGAAATTCTTCATTCTTCATTCCTCATTCTTCATTTCCCTGTTCTTTATTTTTCGAAAGCGTTCTCGATGATGTCGGTCATCACGTCTTTGATGTCCATGCCGGCGGCACGCACCTGCTGGGGGATGAAGCTCGTAGCCGTCATGCCCGGGGTGGTGTTCACTTCGAGCAGGTTGATCTTCTCACCGGCGGTGACGATGTAGTCCACACGGATAATGCCACGTGCACCGAGTATGTCGTAAATGGCCGAAGTGAGTTGCTGTACGCGGTCGCGCAGCTCGTCGGGAATGCGGGCGGGGGTAATCTCGTCGGACTCACCGTTGTACTTGGCCTTGTAGTCGAAGTATTCGTTGTGGCTTACGACTTCGGTGATGGGGAAGACTACAGACTTCTGGCGCGTCTTATAGCAGCCGCAAGTCAGTTCGGTGCCGTCCATGAAGGCTTCGATGACTACTTCCTGTGCCTCGTCGAAAGCCTTGGCGATGGCGGGCTGTATTTCGTCGCGCGTCCTCACCTTGGTGACTCCGAAACTCGATCCGCCCAAGCTGGGCTTGATGAAACAGGGCAGGCCTATCTTTTCAATGACATCGTCGTCGCTGATGGTCTGGCCCCGGCGCAGAAGCAACGAGTCGGCAATGCGTACGCCGAAAGATTTAAGATACTGGTTGCAGGCAAACTTGTCGTAAGTGAGCGAGGCAGCCAGCACTCCGCAGCAGGAGTACGGGATGTGTAGCATGTCGAAATAACCTTGCAGACGTCCGTCTTCGCCGGGCGTGCCGTGAATGGTGATATAGGCAAAGTCGAAGGTCACCTTGCGGCCGTCGAGCTGAAAGCTGAAGTCGTTGCGGTCGACGGGCACTGTGGTTCCGTCGGGCAGCTGCACGTGCCAGTCGAGTCCGTGCATCTGGACGATATAGAGTGTGTACTTCTCCTTGTCGATAAAGGAGTAAATGCCCTGTGCACTACGCAGGGAAACATGAAATTCGGAGGTATCGCCTCCGCCTACGATGGCAATTGTACGTTTCATTCTAAGTTTCTGTTACTGATGTAGCTCCGCCACTTGTCGATGAGCCGTGACATGTCGTCGGGCAGCTGGGAGGTGAAGTACATCTCCTGGCCGGTGACGGGATGGACAAAGCCCAGCGTCATGGCGTGAAGCGCCTGCCGCGGACAGGTGTCGAAGCAGTTGTTTACGAATTGTTTATATTTTGCAAAATGCGTTCCTTTCAGTATCTCGTGGCCGCCGTAGCGCTCGTCGTTGAAGAGGACGTGGCCGATGTGCTTCATGTGCACGCGTATCTGGTGGGTGCGTCCGGTTTCGAGGATGCACTCGACGAGGGTGACGTAGCCGAAGCGTTCGAGTACGCGGTAGTGGGTGACGGCATGCTTTCCTTCGCCATCGGGCAGGACAGCCATCTGCATGCGGTCGCGCGGGTTGCGGCCGATGTCGCCCGTTATGGTTCCTTCATCCTGCTCGACGTTGCCCCACACCAGGGCACGGTAGCGGCGCTTCGTAGTCTTATGGAAGAACTGGTTGCCCAGGTTGGTCTTGGCGTCGGGGGTCTTGGCGATGACGAGCAGGCCGGAGGTGTCCTTGTCGATGCGGTGGACGAGGCCCACGTGGGGGTCGTTGGCATCGTAGTCGGGGACGTCCTTCATGTGCCAGGCAATGGCGTTGACCAGCGTACCGCGGTAGTTGCCGTGACCGGGGTGTACGACGAGTCCGGCGGGCTTGTTCACCACCATCAGGTAGCGGTCTTCGTAGACGATGTCGAGCGGGATGTCTTCGGGGATGACCTCGTTGTCGTAGCGGGGACGGTCCATCATAATGGTGATGACGTCCAGCGGCTTCACCTTGTAGCTGCTCTTCACGGGGCGACCGTTGGCCATGACGAAGCCTGCGTCGGCAGCCTTCTGTATGCGGTTGCGCGAAGCGTTGGTCAAGCGGTCGAAGAGGTACTTGTCGACACGCATCATCTCCTGTCCGCGGTCCACCACCACACGGAAGTGTTCGTAGAGCTGTGCCGCCTCGCCCACGGGTTCGATGTCGTCAAGGTCGTCGGCATCGATGGGTTCGGCGTCGGGCAGCGGGGTGTCGGGCAGCGCGGCCGAAATGTCTTTTCTGTCAGCTGGTATGTCGGTAGTCATAGTTGCAGTCTGTTGGTACGTTATAGCGATGGGCGGTGTCAGAACCAGGATTCTTCGTCTTCGTCGGCAGGAGCACCGGTTTCGGCACCGGCCGTATCTTCCACTCCGAGGGAGTCGGTCTCCAGTTCGGGCTCTTTCTCACCGTTTCCGACAACGAGTCGCAGCATGGAGCCTACGGGCACCTGCTCGCCGATGGCCAGGGGGCGTCCTTTGTACTCGACGCTGTACACCCAGTCCGTTTCGCCGGGTATCTTGCGAATGGAGTCGAGTCGGAATCCGGCTGCCAGCAGACGGGCTTCGGCCTGACGGAGGGAGCTGTTGTCGGCCACGTCGGGGACATTGCACAGGGGCACGCTAAGGGTGTTGATGGTGAGGTAGACGATGCGCCCCTGCTTGACACGCTGTCCGGCCGAGGGGTTGTGGTCGAGGATGCTTCCGGCAGGGAGCTTCTTGACATAGGTCGAGTCGGACACGACACCGGACAGCCCGCGGTTGAGCAGCAACTGCTGTGCCTGGGCGACGCTCATCCCCTTGATGTCGGGGACGGTGACGGCCTGTCCGTGGCGGGTATATACGTCGAGGCCCTTCAGCACGCCGTAGACTACGGCGACGAGCACGATAATCATTGCCAGTATGTTCAGCCAGAAAAAGCGGTTCTGGCGGAAAGAGAAAAATTCTTTTATCGTCATAATTGATGCGTTATTTGGGGCAAAGATACGCAATAGTAGCAAGAAACACGAAAGTTGAGGGTGGAATTTCAGCGGAAAGGACACGAGTGCCTGCAACAGGCTTTATACAACACTTGCACGGCTCGCGAGAGACACTTGTACGGCTCACGAGCCACACTTGCACCGCTCGCGAGCCGTGCAAGTGTCCCACAAAAGGCCCGTCGCCGCACGCAGGGGCAGAAAAAAAGAGAGCACATCCGCACCGGATGTACTCTCTTCTTTATCTTTTCGTTACAAGGGAACGGCTTAGGCCTTCACTCCGTTGTATTCGTCAGAAACAGTCAGTTTCTTGCGACCTTTAGCACGACGTGCTGCCAATACTCTGCGGCCATTGGCTGTAGCCATTCTCTCACGGAAACCGTGTTTGTTTCTTCTCTTTCTGTTGGAGGGTTGAAATGTTCTTTTCATTATTGTATCTTTTTTACGTTATTATTCTCACGAATTCGGGCTGCAAAAATAGAGACTTTTTTCAAAATAACCAAGAGATAACTCATTTTCTCTCAAAAGTTTTTGCGATTTTTACCGAATTCCATTAATTTTGCACCCGCATTTCGCAAGAAGAGAACACACTACAGTCCGTGTTCACCCGAAGGACGCCGCCTCGCATGACTGGCTCGAACTTGCTTGAAAGACTTAAATTAAAATACATATATAAATAAAAGAAGATAGTTATGATTAATGCCCAAGACATTAAAATCGGAACTTGCATCCGCATGGACGGCAAGCTGTATTTCTGCATCGACTTCCTGCATGTAAAACCGGGAAAAGGTAACACTTTCATGCGTACGAAACTGAAAGACGTAGTAAACGGCTACGTACTGGAACGCCGCTTCAACATCGGTGAAAAGCTGGAAGACGTGCGCGTAGAACGCCGCCCCTACCAATACCTCTATCAGGAAGGCGAGGACTACATGTTCATGAACCAAGAGACTTTCGAACAAATTCCCATCGCTCACGACCTGATCAACGGTGTTGACTTCCTGCTCGAAGGCCAGGTAGTAGATGTAGTTTCCGACGCTTCGACTGAAACCGTACTCTATGCCGACATGCCTATCAAGGTACAGCAGAAGATTACTTACACTGAGCCGGGTCTGAAAGGCGATACTGCCACCAACACCCTGAAGCCTGCTACAGTTGAGTCGGGTGCCACAGTACGTGTTCCCCTCTTCATCAACGAAGGCGAAACCATCGAAATCGATACTCGCGACGGTTCTTACGTGGGCCGCGTGAAGGCATAAGGTTTCATCGAACAGATAGAAACCCCATCCCCGTTGCACCGGCGTGCAAGCGGGGATTTTTCGTATCATTGCATGGCAGGCCGCCCCTCCCTACGGCAGAAAATAATATCGGAGGCAACGTCCCCGATAACCGAATATTTTTCCTACATTTGCCTCCGTCAAGAATAAAGAAACACACCATGCGCTATTCCTTCATTATTCCCGTATACAACCGTCCCGACGAAGTGGACGAACTGCTGCAAAGCCTGCTGGAGCAAACCTTCCGCGACTTCGAAGTCATTGTGGTGGAAGACGGTTCGTCGGTGCCTTGCCGCGACGTGACGCTGAAGTACGCCGACCGGCTGGACCTGCACTACTACACCAAGCCCAACTCCGGCCCCGGCCAGACCCGTAACTACGGTGCCGAACGCAGCCACGGCGAATACCTTATTATATTGGATTCGGACTGCATCCTGCCCCCCGGCTATCTGGACGCCGTCGAAGCCGAACTGCAAGCCGCGCCTGCCGATGCTTTTGGCGGACCCGACCGTGCACACGCGTCGTTCACCCCCATACAGAAGGCCATCAACTACTCCATGACCTCGTTCTTCACCACCGGCGGCATCCGCGGCGGCAAGAAGAAGATGGACAAGTTCTACCCCCGCAGCTTCAACATGGGTATCCGCCGCGATGTCTATCAGGCCCTGGGCGGCTTCTCGCGCATGCGCTTCGGCGAGGACATCGACTTGAGCATCCGTATCTTCAAAGGCGGGTACCGCTGCCGCCTGTTTCCCGGCGCATGGGTCTATCATAAGCGGCGCACCGACCTGAAGAAGTTCTTCAAGCAGGTGCACAACTCGGGCATCGCCCGCATCAATCTCTACAAGAAGTACCCCGAATCGCTGAAGCTGGTCCACCTGTTACCCGCCCTCTTCACGCTGGGCACCGCCATACTGCTGCTGGGCACCCTGTTCTGCCCCTGGTCGCCCCTGCCCCTGCTGCTCTATGCCCTGCTGGTGATGGCCGACTCGACTGTGCAGAACCACAGCCTGCGCATCGGGCTCTACTCCATCGCTGCCGCCTACATCCAGCTCATCGGCTACGGCACAGGCTTCTGGCGCGCATGGTGGAACCGCTGTATATGCGGCCGCGGCGAATTCGAAGCATTCAAGAAGAATTTTTATAAATAGTGAACAAGGGGACAAGTTGACAAGTTGACGAGTTGACAAGTTAACAAGGGCACAAGGCCTTGCTACTTGAAAACTCGTCAACTCCTTCCACTAAAAAGCTCGCCCCTCGTTCCCTCGTCAACTTCTCCCCCTTGTCAACTCGTCAACTTGTTAACTCGTCAACTAAAAAAACTATGAACAAACTCACCATCAAGCAACTGGCTGCCGAAGACCGTCCCCGCGAAAAGATGATGCTGAAAGGCATCGAGACATTGAGCAACGCCGAATTGCTGGCCATTCTGATCCGTTCGGGCTCGACTAACGAAAGTGCCGTGGCACTGGCACAACGCCTGATGAACGACTGCGGCAACGACCTCAACCAACTGGGCAAGTGGGAGATGCGCGACTTTGCCCGCTTCAAGGGGCTGGGCCCTGCCAAGAGCATCACCATCATGGCCGCCCTCGAACTGGGCAGACGCCGCAAGCTGAGCCAACCTGCCGAACGCCCTGCCATCCGCTGCTCGACCGATATATACGAGCTGTTCTACCCCCTGATGTGCGACCTGCCCACCGAAGAGTTCTGGATACTCCTCCTCAACCAGGCCGGAAAAGTAATCGACAAAGTCTGCATCAGCCGCGGAGGCATCGACCAGACCACCGCCGACGTGCGCACCATCCTGCGCGAAGCCCTGCTGCGCCGCGCCACCCAGCTGGTACTCGTCCACAACCACCCCTCGGGCAACACCCGCCCCAGCAACGACGACCGCCGCCTGACCGACCGCATCCGGCAAGCCGCGCAAATCATGAGCATACGCCTCACCGACCACCTCATCGTCACCGACGGCAGCTACTACAGCTTCGCCGACGAAGGCGCCCTCTGACCGCACGGCACACAAGAAACCGCGGTCCGCAATTTTGCCGTTTCAATTAAAATACATAGCTTTGCCACCATAAACAACCCCTTAACAATGCAATTCGTATGACCCGATTTGAAATAGAAGAGAAAATAGTAGCCATGCTCAAGACCGTATATGACCCCGAAATACCCGTCAACGTCTATGACTTGGGCCTCATCTACAAGATAGACGTAGCCGACGATGGCAACGTCAACATCGACATGACCCTCACCGCCCCCAACTGTCCCGCGGCCGACTTCATCATGGAAGACATCCGCCAGAAGATAGAGAGCATCGAAGGCGTCAGCTCAGCCACCATCAACCTCGTCTTCGAACCCGAATGGGACAAGGACATGATGAGCGAAGAAGCCAAACTGGAACTCGGATTCCTATAACGAATAAAACTGCATACCATGAACAAGAAACAACTCAGCCTGCTGGCCGCCACCGCACTGCTCTGCGCCTGCCAGCCCGCACCCAAACAGACCACGATCACCGGCAACCTGACCGGTATAGAAAGTGATACACTGATAGTCAACTACTTTTCCCTGTCGGACCTGAGCCGAAGCGCGGTGCAAAGAGATACAATAGCCATGCAGAATGGGCAATTTTCCTTCCAGCTTAAGAACGACAGTGTACCGATGGAGGCCTATTTCTATGCCAAACCCAGTAACGGTGCCGAAGCAGCGTCGCTTCGCCAGACAATCGGCGTAGTAGCCTTTCCCGGCGAGACAGTGGAGGTAAGCGGCTCCATGGACGACTACCATCTGAAAGGAAATGCCTTCCACCAGGCCTACGAAGAAGTGCGCAAACAGTACAAACCCTATGAGGACAAGATGCACAAAGTGACACAAGTCATCATCGACATGCAGAACAAAGGAACACTGACGCCCGAACGCTTCGACTCGTTGCGACAGCTCTATGAACCCATCCATGCCGATATGCAAAAGGTGAAGGAAGACTACATCCGTCAGCACCCCGACGAAGACCTCTCCGTTTATCTGATATCCGATATGGGCAGAACCGCAAGCGACCTGCTCGACCTTGTCGGCGAAAAGGCACAGAATGGTCCGATGGCTTCGCTCTATCGCGCCATGATAGAAGCTATCGCCCAACAGAAAGCCCGCAAAGAAGCACAAAAGAACATCACAGAAGGCGCCGACGCCCCCGACTTCACCCTGAAAGACCTACAGGGCAACGACCTCACCCTGTCGTCGCTGCGTGGCAAGTACGTGGTGCTGGACTTCTGGGGTAGCTGGTGCGGCTGGTGCATCAAAGGCATCCCCGACATGAAGAAATACTACACCAAGTATAAAGACCGCATGGAGATACTGGGCATCGACTGCCGCGACACGGAAGAGAAATGGAAAGCTGCCGTCAAGGAACACGAACTGCCCTGGCTGCACGTGCGCAATACGGACGAGACAGACATCACCGTGAAGTACGGTATACAGGGATATCCCACCAAAATCGTCATCGATCCGCAAGGTAAAATCGCCAAAGTAGTAGTAGGCGAAGACCCCGCCTTCTACAAATACCTGGACGAACTGTTCAAATAAGAAATAAACGCCAACCCCTAACATCAAGCCTGATATGAAGAACGTATATTTCCTTTCCGACGCACACCTCGGCTCACGGGCCATCGAACACGGGCGGACGCAGGAACGCCGCCTGGTCAACTTTCTGGACAGCATCAAGCACAAGGCAGCTGCCGTCTACCTGCTGGGCGACATGTTCGACTTCTGGTACGAATTCAAGACCGTCGTGCCCAAGGGATATACGCGCTTCTTAGGCAAACTGTCCGAACTGACCGACTTAGGCGTAGAAGTGCACTTCTTCACAGGCAACCACGACATCTGGTGCGGCGACTATCTGACCAAGGAGTGCGGCGTCATCCTGCACCGCCACCCCCTGACCACCGAAATCTACGGGAAAGAGTTCTACCTGGCCCACGGCGACGGGCTGGGCGACCCCGACCGGAAGTTCAAGCTGCTGCGCACCATGTTCCACAGCCGCACGCTGCAAACCCTCTTCTCGGCCCTGCATCCGCGCTGGAGCATGGAGTTCGGGCTGAACTGGGCCAAGCACAGCCGCCTGAAGCGCGTGAACGGCAAGGAACCCGACTACATGGGCGAGAACAACGAGTTCCTGGTGCTCTACACCAAGGACTATCTGAAGAACCATCCCGACATCAACTTCTTCATCTACGGACACCGCCACATCGAGCTCGACCTGATGCTGAGCGCCACCTCGCGCATCGTCATCCTGGGCGACTGGATCAACTACTTCTCGTACGCCGTGTTCGACGGTGAAAACCTTTTCCTCGAAGAGTTTGTCGAGGGGGAAACGAAGCTGTAAAAAACATCTGTGTATATATACGGAAAGAGGATGTATTAAGCAGAAGAACAGGTAACAAATTTCAGGCACGGATTACACGGAAAATCACGGTGAAAAGAATAAAACAATCCGTGAAAATCCGTGTAATCCGTGCCTAAAAATCTGTTCTTGTGCTTAATGCACCCTCTTCAGCTTGCGCCCGGCGCAAGACTGGCGGTGTGTTACCACTTGTAACCGGCAGCCTTGGCGATGCGTTTCGGGATGTCCGTATTGTCCATCTTGCCCATGAAGAGCTTCGAACCGGCACCTACGGCAAATACTGGTACGTATTCGGCCGAGTGGCTTCCGGTGGTCCAACCCAGTTTCGACATCTGGCTCAGTACCTTCTTGGCTACGGCAGCCAGCGGTTCGGTCTTCGAGTAGAGGCTCTCTTCGAAGACTACCTTATTGCGGACGAAGGACGATTCAAACTCGTCGCGCAACATCTTCTCCTGCTCCCAGGTGGGCGTCAGTTCGCCCCAGAAGCCCATGCGTTCGGTCAGCAAGGCTTTCACGTCCTCCCAAGTGGCTTTGTTGCCTTTGGATTTGCGAAGGTCGGTAAGGGCACGCGAAAGCAGGTCGACCGACTGTTTCTGACAATCGAGCGACTTGAGGTTCAGCGTATAGTTGCTGTTGCCCAAAGCCAGTCCGCCGGTTTCGTGGTCGGCTGTAATCACAATCAGGGTTTCTTTGGGGTGCTTCTTGTAGAATTCGTAAGCCACACGGACGGCGTTGTCCATGTCGATGACTTCCTTGACCATCGTGGCGGGGTCGTTGCTGTGGCAAGCCCAGTCTATCTTTCCGCCCTCGACCATGAGGAAGAAGCCTTTCTTATTGTCGCGCGACAGGAAGTCGATGGCGCTCTCGGTGATCTGTGCCAGCGTCAGGTCGCCTTCGCGACGGTCGATGGCGTAGGGCAGGCTCGAAGAGTTGGCACCTTCTTTCTGCATCAGCACCATCTTACCGGCACCGTCTGCCTTGGCCTTATACTCGTCGAGTCCGCGGGCAATGGTGTAGCCGGCCTGCTCGAAGATGGGGTAGATGCTGGGAGCATCTTTCTTGTCGAACGTGCGGGCGGGTTTCAGGAAGCCGCTGCCTGCGTAGAAGTCGAAACCGGCTTCGGGCAGCTGAAGGGCTATTTCGTAGTACATGCTACGGTCGGGCTGATGGCCATAGAAGGCTGCCGGAGTGGCGTGGTCGATGCTGACACTGGTAGTTACACCTACCTTCTTGCCGGCACGTTTGGCGCGTTCGGCTACGCTCATCACCCGTTCTTTATTGGCGTCTACGCCGATGGCGCCGTTATAGGTCTTCACACCGGTGGCAAGGGCTGTTCCGCCTGCCGACGAGTCGGTGATGGAGTTGGATGCCGAGAAAGTGGTGGCCATACCTGCCACGGGGAAAGAAGCGAAACAAAGTGGCTCGGTGCCGATGCGTCCCTGCTTTTCGCCCAGATACATTTCGGTAGTGTTCACCTGGTTCAGGCCCATGCCGTCGCCAATGAAATAGAATACATACTTTGCCTGCTGGGCCTGTGCCACGACGGCCAGCAACATGAAGAGCATTAAATACGTCAATCGTTTCATAGATAGTGCTGTTAGTTAATGATTAGAATGGTTTTGTTGAACAGCAAAGATAACGATTTTGCTTGATTGACGGTGTGACAAGCGTATTAAATTCAGCAAAAGCCGACCTGCACCGTTTGCAGATGGGGGAAGGACGGGAAGCATGCAAAAAAAGGGTGTATCCGTCACGGACACACCCTTCGTCTTGTTTAACATTCAATTTTACATGAAAAAACATTCTTTCAATCTCAGCTATTTAGGATAGCTACAGTATCTGAAGCAATCATCAGTTCCTCATCGGTAGGGATGACTACTACTTTCACTTTCGAATCTTCGGTCGAGATAACCATTTCCTCGCCACGTACTTTGTTCTTCTCGGCATCGAGCTTCACGCCCATGTATTCGAGGCCTTCGCAGGCACCCCAACGGGCCGAAGCCTGGTTCTCGCCCACACCGCCGGTGAAGACGATGATGTCCACGCCACCCAGTGCGGCAGCATAGGCACCGATGTATTTCTTAATGCGGTAGAAGTACATGTTCTCGGCCAGGATAGCGCGCGGATCGCCCGCTGCAACAGCGTTTTCGAGGTCGCGCATGTCGCTCGACTTGCCGAAGATACCCATCACACCGCTCTTCTTGTTGAGCAGGTTCGAGATGCCCTGTGCGTCGAGTCCTTCTTTCTCCATGATGAAGCTGACAGCACCGGCGTCGATGTCACCGCTGCGTGTACCCATCATAAGGCCTTCGAGCGGAGTGAGACCCATGCTGGTGTCTACGCACTTGCCGTCCTTGATGGCGGTGATGGAACCACCGTTACCGATGTGGCAGGTGATGATGCGCTGTCCTTCGGGTTTCACGCCTAAGAACTCGCATACGCGCTGCGATACGTAGCGGTGTGAAGTTCCGTGGAAGCCGTAGCGGCGCACGCCGTATTTCTCATACAGTTCGTAGGGAACGGCGTACATGTAGGCGTAGTCGGGCATGGTCTGATGGAAGGCGGTGTCGAAGACGCCAATCTGCGGCACGTTGGGCAGGATGGCTTCGATGGCATGAACGCCTTTCAGGTTGGCGGGGTTGTGCAGCGGAGCCAGGTCGTTGCAGGCAGTGAAGGCATCGAGCACTTCCTTGGTCAGCAGTACCGACTTGCTGAACTTTTCGCCGCCGTGCACCATGCGGTGGCCTACGGCATTGATTTCGTCGAGCGACTTGATGGCTCCGTACTCGGGGCTGGTCAGCGTGTTGAGGATGAACTCTACGCCTACGGTGTGTTCGGGGATGTTTTTCTCCAGAATCTTCTTTTCGCCGTTGGGCAAAGTCAGCTTCAGGAACGAATCGGGCAAGCCGATTTTCTCGATACCGCCCTGTGCGATGACCGACTTGCTGTCCATGTCGAACAGCTTATATTTGATGGATGAACTTCCGCAGTTCAGAACTAAGATTTTCATAAAGAATTAAGAATTAAAAATTAAAAATGAATAACGGATGGGCGGTTGAACGCCGCGCCAATCCGCGTCAGCAAACCGTAATTACTTGCCTTCCTTGGCTGCGATGGCCTGGTTGGCAGTGATGGCGATCATGCGGTAAACGTCCTCGATAGAGCATCCGCGCGAAAGGTCGTTCACGGGGCGTGCGATACCTTGCAGGATGGGGCCTACGGCGTCGGCATGACCCAGACGCTGAACGAGTTTGTAGGAGATGTTACCTACTTCGAGGCTGGGCACAACGAGTACGTTGGCATGTCCGGCGATGGACGAACCCGGAGCCTTGCTGGCACCTACTTCGGGCACGAGGGCGGCATCGGCCTGCAATTCGCCGTCGATGGCGATGTCGGGAGCCATTTCCTTGGCTATCTTCAGGGCCTCGACTACCTTGTCTACTACTTCGTGCTTGGCCGAACCTTTGGTCGAGAAGCTCAGCATGGCCACTTTCGGATCGAGTCCGGCAACGGCGCGTGCGGTGCGTGCGGTGCAGACGGCAATCTGTGCCAGCTGTCCGGCATCGGGCACGGGGGTTACGGCTACGTCGCCCATGACGAGGACACCGTTCTTACCGTATTCGGGAGCGTGAGTGAGCAACAGCATGGCGCCCGATACGCAGGTGATGCCCGGAGCGGTCTTGATGATCTGCAGGGCAGGACGCAGTACGTCGCCCGTCGTGTTGCGAGCACCGGCCAGCTGACCGTCGGCGTCGCCGTTCTTTATCATGAGGCAGCCCAGGTAGAGCGGGTCGAGCACCAGCTTGCGGGCTTCTTCGATGGTCATGCCTTTCTTCTTGCGCAGTTCGCAGAGCAACTGTGCGTACTCTTCCATCTTAAGATGGTTTGCGGGGTCGATGATGGTGGCTTTGCCAATGTTGCCCAAGCCCCACTCTTTGGCGCAGGCTTCGATTTCGGCCGGGTTACCCAGCAGAATCAGGTCGGCTACTCCGTCTGTCAAAATCTGGTTGGCAGCTTTCAAGGTGCGTTCTTCGGTTCCTTCGGGAAGAACAATGCGTTGGCGGTTTGCTTTGGCGCGCTCAACGATTTCGTTAATTAATCTTTGCATGATAATATATAGTGTATAAGAATAACCGGAAGTAATCTGTGTAATTCACGCTGCAAAAATACACAATTTTGCAATATCAACATTGCAATTCGGGGCTATTTTGTGGGAGAAATGATAAATATTGGAAAATTTAACACAAACCGCCGACGGCCGACAGCCGCGCTTCGGGGGTGCGAGCCGTGCAGGTGTCGCTCGTGAGCCGTGCAAGTGTCTCTCGCGAGCCGTGCAAGTGTTGCTCGCGAGCCACACAAGTGCGCCACAAACGATAACTTTTTCCCCTCCCGACGGCACAACCGACCGATAGAATCGCTACCTTTGCAGCCGTTTTCAGCATAACCGCCCGACGGGGAGCGACTCCGCCGGAGCGAAATGAACAATAAGGTATTACTTTTTTTTAAGTTTAACAGTATTATGATTCGTCAATGCGCCATCCTCTTCGGATGCCTTGCCTTGGGTGAACTGATTGTCTGGCTGACGGGCGTCAAACTGCCGTCCAGCATCATCGGGATGCTGCTGCTCACCCTCTTCCTGAAACTGGGTTGGATCAAGCTGCACTGGGTGCAGGGCATGTCCGACTTTCTGGTAGCCAATCTGGGATTCTTCTTCGTGCCGCCCGGCGTGGCACTGATGCTCTACTTCGACGTCATCGCCGCCCAGTTCTGGCCCATCGTTATTGCTACGGTAGCCAGCACCGCCTTGGTGCTTGTCTCGACCGGCTGGGTACACCAGCTTCTGCACCGTTATTTCCATCGTCATCCCTTAACCCGTAAACAGAAATGAATTATCTCGAAAACAACTTTTTCCTGCTGGCCGTCACCTTCGGTGTCTTCTTCCTGTCGAAGCTGTTGCAGAAGAAGACCGGCATCATGCTGCTCAACCCCATCCTGATTACCATTGCCGTGCTCATCATCTTCCTGAAGATGGCACACATCGAATACTCCACCTACAACGAGGCGGGCCACCTCATTGAGTTCTGGCTGAAACCGGCCGTCGTGGCCTTAGGCGTGCCCCTATACCTGCAATTAGAGACCATCAAGAAGCAGATTCTGCCCATCATCCTGTCGCAGCTGGCCGGATGCGTGGTGGGCGTCGTGTCCGTCGTGCTCATTGCCAAACTGATGGGTGCCTCCAATGAAATCATCTACTCGCTGGCCCCCAAGTCCGTCACTACCCCCATCGCCATGGAGGTGGCCAAGTCGCTGGGCGGCATCCCCTCGCTGACGGCAGCCGTCGTCGTCTGTGTAGGTCTGCTGGGCGGCATCCTCGGTTTCCGGATGATGCGTCTGACGGGCGTGCAGAGCCCCATGGCGCAAGGCCTTTCGATGGGAGCCGCCGCACACGCCGTAGGCACCTCGGCCGCGATGGACGTCAGCCGCAAGTACGGCGCCTTCGCCAGCCTGGCCCTGACGCTGAACGGCATCTTCACTGCCCTGTTCACGCCGACGTTGCTTGAGCTGTTGGGGTTGCTGTAGAGCGACGCTCCGCAGAAGAAAACAAAAAAAGAGAGAGGGTGTGCCAGCATTAAGAGATATCATCTTAATCTGACACACCCTCTCTGTGTGCAGGCGAACTTACCGAACGCCCTTTCGGGCCATTAGCCCGTATACGAGTGTGAAGTCCAGCGGACGCTGTCCGTTACAGTCCGCTGAAGCTGATGCCGTCGAATACCAGCGAAGGGATGCGCCACGAACGGTTCAGCATGGCATCGTTACCCACCTCGACCAGCGAGCTCCACAGCTGCACCATGTTGCCCGTGACGTTCATTTCGTTGACGGGTTGCGTCAGCTTGCCGTTCTCGATCAGGAAACCTTCGATACCGTACGAGAAGTCGCCCGAGCTGCTGTTGCTGTTTCCGCCGTTCAGTCCCGTCACCAGGATACCGTTCTGTACGTCGGCCACCAGTCCGTTCAGGTCCTTGTTGCCCGGCTCCAGAATCAGCAGCGACGGCGAACTGATGGTAGGTGCCACGCCCATCTTCTTGGCGTTGTAAGTATCGATGAAGTAAGTCTTCAGTACACCCTTGTCGAAGATGAAGCGCGGTTCAGTGGCCACACCTTCCGAGTCGAAGTAGCGGGCACCGTTGGCTCCTATCAGGTGGGGTTCGTCCTTCAGCGTCAGCTTCGTGGAGCCTACCTGCTGGTTCAGCTTGTCGAGCAGGAACGAGTTCTTCTGCTGCAAGGCCGAACCATAGAGGGCACTGAGCATCGGGCTAAGCAGACTGCCCGAAGTCATGGGGTCCAGCACCATGGTGTATTTGCCCGACTTCGCTTTCCGCTGCCCCAACTTACGCAACACCCGTTCCAGCGCCTTGGAGCCGATGCCGGTCTTCGGCAACTGGTCGTAGAAGAGACTGCTGCCGTACCAGTAGTCCGACGGACGGGCCTCGCCCTCGCCCCGGACGGCTACACTGGCCGACACCGAGTACCAGGTACTCTTCTCTTCGCCTTCGAAGCCGTTGCTTATCAGGCGGTAGGCTGCGCTTTCGCCGTCGCTGTAGGAAGTATCGACCGAGATAATACGCTCGTCCTTGCCCATCACTTCGTCGGCTGCCACACGGGCCAGTTCTACTTTGTCGTCGGGGTTGATGTCGTAGAAGCGGTTGTCGAACAGTTTCAGGTCGGGCTTGCCGCCTTTGTAGTATCGACTGGGGTCGGCCAGCACGCGCGACTCGTCGGGAGCCAGATAGCGTGTCGACTCAATGCCGTTCTTGATGAAGGTTTCCAGTTCTTTCTTGTCCAGCCGGTTGGTAGAGTACGAGCCGTAGCGACCGTCTACATACAAGCTGATGGCCAGTCCGCCTTCCGATGCCTGTTGCAGGCGGTCCATCTTTCCGTTGCGCAGCTCAAACGACGAATTGGAGTTGGCATACAACACCAGTTTGGCTGCCTGGCATCCGTTCTTCAGGGCAAAGTCCATTGCCCATTGTGCCAGTTTCTTATTATTGTCTGTTATCATGTTCTTTATTAATGGTAAATTGTTAATGGTTAATGATAAATGGTGAATGATAACTAATTCTTCATTCTTCATTCCTCATTCTTCATTCTTCATTTTCTTCATTCTTCATTTTCCTTATTCTCCCCCCACCGTCAGTTTGCTGACCAGAGCCGAAGGCATACCGCAGGTGACGGGGCACGACTGTCCGTCCTTGCCGCACGTCCAGGTGCCGTTGTCTATCTTAGCATTGTCGGCCACCATGGTGATGTCGGCCAGTGCCTTGGGACCGTTACCGATGATGTTGATGTCCTTGATGGGTTGCGTCAGCTTACCATTCTCGATGAGGTAGCCCGACTTGACGAAGAACGTAAAGTCGCCTGCACCGATCTGCACCTGTCCGTTGGTGAAATTCTGTGCATAGATGCCCTGCTTGACGGTAGAGATGATGTCTTCTTCACGCACGTTGCCAGCCTCCATGTACGTGGCACGCATACGGGGGATAGGCGTGCAGCGGAAGGTATCGCGGCGTCCGTTTCCGGTAGGAGCCACGCCGTAGAACTTGGCGCTGATGCGGTCGTGCAGATAGCTCGTCAGTATGCCTTCCTTCACGATGTAGGTCTTCTGACCTTCCACACCTTCGTCGTCGAAGTTGACCGAACCGCGGTTGAAGGGGATAGTACCGTCGTCCACCACGTTGATGTGCTCGTTGCACACCTTCTTGCCCAGCAGGTCGCTGAAGATAGACGTCTTCTTACGGTTGAAGTCGGCCTCGAAAGCATGACCGATGGCCTCGTGCAGCAGGATACCCGAACCGCCGGCTCCCATCACAACGGGCATTTCGCCGCCTTTGGGCTTGACCGCCTTGAAGAGGATGGCCGTATTGTCCACCGCTTCGCGAGCCAATGTCTCGACAATGTCGTCGCTTAAGAATTCGAAGCCCTTGCGGTACGAACGCGAGGCAAATCCGTTCTCCATCTGTCCGTTCTCTTCCATGATGCAGACGGCCATGAACGATACCATCGGGCGGTAGTCGTAGTAGCTGACGCCCTCGGAGTTGCAGAAAAGCACGTGCGAGGTAGTGTCGCTCAGCGAGGCTTGCACCTTGCGTACACGCGGGTCGAGCGAGAAGATTTTCTCGTTCAGCTTCTCCAGATAAGGAATTTTGGTCTTCAGGCTGACTTCCTCCCAGGGGGAAATCACGGTATAACGGTTCTTGGCGATGGTTTTCTCAGTCAGACCGACGGGTTTACCTGCCTTACCCGACGTAGCGATACGGGCAGCTGTACGAGCAGCACGCAGCATTTCGTCGAGTGTCACTCCCTCGACATAGGCATAACCCGTCTGGTCGCCTGCCAGAACGCGGACACCCATACCGAAATCGATGTTCGAACCGCAACGGTTCACTTGTCCGTCCATCAGCGTGACGCTGTTGTTGAACGTATGTTCGAAATAGAGGTCGGCATAGTCGCCGCCTTTTTCGAGGGCGGCAGCCAGTACTTTCTTCAGATCGGCTTCGGTCACACCGAAGTGAAGCATCGCTGCAGCCACGGCCGACTTGTTATCGGCTGCCCCAAGCGCCCGGCGCACCGGTTCGGGCATGGCCAGCGAAGGCATTGCCAGTGAACCCAGCACGGCAAGACCTCCTGTACGTAAAAAGTTTCTTCTATCCATATGTTTGAGTATTTGAGTTTTTGAGTTTTTAAGTTTAGTTGACGAGGAGACGAGGCGTCAGGCCACAAGGAGGAACGGTTTTTAGTTGACGAGTTAACGAGGCTTCAGGCAACGAGGAGGAATTACTCGTCCCTTGTCAACTCGTCTACTTGTCAACTTGTTCCCTACCTATCCCCCTACCCCTCCTTCGTCAGCAGGCTTTCCAGTTCTTCGGCGGTGAGGCGCAGGTGAAACTGTCCTTTGTAGGCCACGGAGATGGAGCCGGTCTCTTCGGAGACGATGATGGCGTGCGCATCGGACACTTGCGAGATGCCCATCGCGGCACGGTGGCGCAGTCCCAGTTCCTTGGGAATGTCCAGGTTGTGAGAGACGGGCAGGATGCAGCCGGCAGCCTTGATGCGCTTCTTGCTGATGACCATGGCGCCGTCGTGCAAGGGGCTGTTCTTGAAGAAGATGTTCTCGATGAGCCGCTGGTTGATGTTGGCGTCGATCACGTCGCCCGTGCGCACTATCTCATCGAGGGGCATGTTGTGCTCCATCACGATGAGGGCGCCTACCTTCTGCTTGCCCATGCTGATGCAGGCCATCACGATGGGCATGATGTCTTCGTGTTCGAGCGTTTCCTTCTTGCCACCGGTGAAGAACCGCACCAGCGCACTGGCATGGCGGTGCGAACCGAGGGTGAGCAGGAAACGACGTATCTCTTCCTGAAACAGCACGATGAGCGCCAGCACACCCACACTGACCAACTTATCGAAGATGGAGCCGAGCAACTTCATCTCAAGCACCTGCGACACGACAAGCCATATCAGGATGAACACCAGTATGCCCGTAAACACGTTGATCGAGCCGGAAGCTTTCATCAGCTTGTACGTGTAGTACAGCAAGAAGGCGACCAGCAGGATGTCTATAAAGTCTTTTATGCCAAATTCGAAAAACACGGTTGTTGGTTTTATTATTAGGTTTTATTATATGTTAGTTGACAAGGGGAGAAGTTAACGAGGCCACGAGGGGACTTGCTTATTACCTTACTAATATCTTGTTCACTTGTTTTTCTCGTCAACTTGTCAACTCCTCAACATCTTCTCCACAATCTGCACCGTCTCGACAGCCTGGCGGACGTCGTGCACACGCAGGATGTCGGCTCCCTTCATCAGGCAAAGGGTATCGAGCACGGTGGTGCCGTTGAGCGACTCTTGCGGAGTGGTGCCCAGCAGACGGTAGATCATCGACTTGCGCGACACGCCCACAAGCAGCGGCAGGCCGAAGATACGGAACTCTTCGAGATGGGCCAACAGCTGGTAGTTGTGGTCGAGCGTCTTGCCGAAGCCGAAACCGGGGTCGAGGATGATGTCCTTCACGCCCAGTTCGTGCAGTTGCTGCACCTTGCGGGCAAAGTAGAGGAAGACCTCGCGCAACAGGTTGTCGTAGTGAGGCTCGTGCTGCATGTTCTGCGGGGTGCCCTGCATGTGCATCATGATGTAGGGCACGTTGAGCCGGGCCACGGTGGAGAACATGTCGGCATCCATCTCGCCCGCGGCGATGTCGTTGATGATGTCCACACCGTATTCTTCGACACACATGCGGGCCACGTCGGCACGGAAAGTATCGACCGAAATCACGGCATCGGGCACCGTGCGGCGAACGATTTCGAGTCCACGGCGCAGGCGGTCCATCTCTTCGCGCGGCGAAACGTCGGCAGCACCGGGGCGCGAGGAATAGGCCCCCACGTCGATGATGGCGCCGCCTTCGTCCACTATCTGACGGGCGCGGCGGGCTATCTCGTCTTCGGTCTGCATGCGGCTGTCGGCGTAGAAAGAGTCGGGGGTCAGGTTCAGGATGCCCATGACGCAGGGCGTCGAGAGGTCCATCAGGCGGCCTCCCACGTTGATGTATTTGGTTTCGAGGGTTTTCATATTTCTGTAAACGGTTCTTTTTAGGGATTTTCCTGTTTGTGCAAAAGTAAGAAAAAAAGCAATAGGGCGTGAGGGGATGGGGGCTTTTTATTTCCTTATTTCCGCGGAGGCGGATATCCTCTTGACGCAAAAAACAGAAAGGAAGGCATTCTTCCTGCCTTCCTCTCCTCCGATGTTGGCCGCGCGGCGCCCGTCTGCTATTTTCAGACGAGCGGCGGCATGGCGTTTCCTCCGATCACTCCGGCGATGGCCGAGGCCACTGCGATGATGACTTTCAGGACGATGTCCCAGACGGATTTCTTCATTGCCATAACTGATTCCTCCTTTCGTGTTTTTAATTTTGATTTGTGTTGATTGCGGCGGGCGGCACCGTTGTTTGCTGCATACCGCCCTAAACCTTAAACCCTAAACGCTAAGCCCCAGTTTATCCCAGCGGATCTTCGCCTCCGCCGCCCTGGCTACCTCCGCCACCGGGCTGACTGCCGCCTGTCGAAGTGGTTTCGCCCTTCCAGGGTACGCACTTCACGCCGGTTACCAGCGAGCGGGTGGCCACGGTGCGGTCCTGATTGCGGGTCGAGGCGGGTGTGAAGTGCACGCGCAGGGCGGCCTGTGTGGGAGTGACCTCGGCAGCGGTGGCGGCTCCCATGCCGCGTGAACGCATCACCAGGCGGAAGGTGCCTAGTCCATCGAGGGTGACGCTTTCGGACGCCTGCAGATGGGTGGTCATCACGGTGACCAGGTTGTCGATGGTGTTCTTCACGTCACCCGTGGTCAGCGAGGAGTAGGCGGCTACTTCACGGGCTATCTGGGTGGTGTCGACGTTGCCCGTATAGACGGCGCGGGGATGATACAACTTCTGCCCTTCTTCGTTGGGCAATGTGGATTGGATGGTTTTGTAGATCAATGCCATAGTTTTAAGTTTTTAAACTGTTAATAAATCGTGTTCTTTTTCTTTGTGTCTTAAGCTTAACCACATTGCAAAGATAGGCATTCGCGGGGATACGTGCAAATGTTTCGGGCGGTTGCGTTCAACAAAAAGGAGGTTTTGTTTTCAACAAGTAAACAACAGCAAACTCACTTCTATTATTTCGGACAACACATTTCATCGCAATACCAAAATCCAAAAGGATGTGTCAAAACAAAAGTATCCGAATGAGGGTATCTCGAAACTTAGTTATGGTATCTGACTCCCCTCCTTCTGGAAGGAGGGGTGCCCAACGGGCGGGGTGGTAGGTTTTACTACACTCTGTACATTAACACTTTATGTTTTTACCTACCACCTCCCCCTTCGGGTACTCCTCCTTCCAGAAGGAGGAGAGTTTCAAATACCTCTGTTTTGAAACACTCCTTTCACCGCCCTCCCCCGCACAAACTCAGCAGATACCGCCCCGGCTGGCGGATCTTGCCGTGACTGGTTCGCAGAGGCTCGAAACCTTTCCACACGGGATGCCCGATGACGCCGAAGTTGCTCTTCAGCACGATGGCATACTGTTCGGCAGGCGGCACACGAAACTGCATCAGGTTGCAGAGCAGGCCGTCGAGGTTACGGTTCAGGCCGTCGGCAGGGGGTTGCAGGCGGGCCACGTCGGCTTGTGTCCACTCACGGCGTACAAAAAGAGGTTCATCCTCCACGGCCTTCGGGGCCGTGCCGGCAGTTCCCACGTTTTCGGGGGAACTATCGAGGAGGGGATTTTCTTTACTTTTGTTTTCTTTTGTTTTCTTTGTGTACTTTGGGGCAGTCGAAGGGGTGTTTTCGGCCTTTTCTGTTGCAGATTGCGGCTTTTCTGCAACATTTATCCCCTTTTCCGTACCCGCTTCCGCCGGTTCTTCCGAAGCCGATTCGGCAGGCAGAAGCAAGTAACGCTCGTCAATGGGACACGTCGAACGCCGACGGGTGATGAACAGATATTGCCGCTGGATTTCGGCCGAAGTCAGAATGCCATACTGGCTGAACATGCCGGCATCGAACAACCCGAACTCCACAGCCAGGGCAATGACATCACGCACATCCTTGGCCTCGCCCTCGCGAAGCAGGTCGGAAAGGTCGTCGTAAAACATCTCGTCGGCCACCACATAGTAGCCCTCGCCACCATATATGGCGCAATACGCTTGCAGCAGGATGAAGACAGCCACATCGCCCTTACGCTTCACAAGGCGGCGAAGCAGGCGATTCTGCAAGAAGTCGGTATTCATGGGGAAATAATCAAGTCCCCGTTTAGGTACTCTGGACATAAAAATGAAGAATGAAGAACGAAAAATGAAGAATTTTAAATAATGGAGAACGATACGATTCACCACGGATTGCACAGATTATCACAGATTTATAAATACTGTAACAACCCGCGCAACCCGTGGCAAGAAACGGCATCAGAACGGATACAAATCCTCTTCCTGCTCGCGTAGGCGTGCCAGACGGCGGCGGTGATGCTCTTCCACCGTGGCCAGTGCCCGACAGATCAGGCGCAGACGTTCGTCACGGTCGGCCACCTGCGTGATGACGGGCGACCGGCGACGCGGCTTCGACTCCTGCGACTTCGCCCGATGGCGTTCGCGGTTCATCGTCCGGCGACAATCCTTGCAGTAAGGGTCGGGCCGCTGCGTACGGCTGTTCACATAAAATTCTTCAAGGGGCAACACCCTCTTGCAACGTCCGCAACAACGTACGGCGTTCGGCTGATTCAATTCGGAAGTTTTCATAATAATATTTTATTTTACAGATGGATGCCTCAATCGGAAGCGATGTCTCCGAGCAACACTTGCACCGCTCGCGAGCCACACTTGCACGGCTCACGTGGGACACTTGCACGGCTCGCGAGAGACACCAGTGTGTATTTTCCATTAAATAGTTTGCAGTATTTAAACAAAACCACTATATTTGTTGCTGCAAATATAAAACGATTTTCAATAATAAAACAACAAAACGCAGATTTTCGCATAAAAAAGTTTATAATCCACTGAATATAAACTTCGTACAACGGAAATCCGCGTTCAACAACCCCGATTCGAGAAAAAAAACCAACCATCAATCCCCCGAAAACACCGGAAAGGAGAACTCCGACCTATGGAAAAGAAAGAAGACCTGATGTTCGACGTGACCGACATCGTACGACGCGCCAAACTGGCACTCGACCTGAAGAAAGACAACGAACTGGCACAATACCTGGGCGTCTCGCGCTCGACGCTGAGCAACTGGATGGCACGCAACAGCATCGATTTCGGCCTGCTGCTGGGCCGCCTGCCCGACGTGGACTACAACTGGCTGCTGACCGGCAAGGGCATCCCCCGCCACCGCCCCAACTACTGCGACAGCCCCGTGGCCAGCGGCGAAATAGAGCTGCTGCACACGCCCAAGTCGCCCGACCCGCTGGACGACCGCAGCGTCACCCTGTACGACGTCACTGCCGCTGCCAACCTGAAGACCCTGCTGGCCGACGGCCCCCAGTACGTACTGGGCAAGATACAGATACCCAACATCCCCCGCTGCGACGGCGCCGTCTACATCAGCGGCGACTCGATGTACCCCATCCTGAAGTCGGGCGACATCGTAGGCTTCAAGTCGCTCACCTCGTTCGACGAAGTCATCTACGGCGAGATGTACCTCGTCTCCTTCGACCGTGGCGGCGACGAATACCTGGCCGTGAAGTACGTCAACCGCTCCGAGCAGCCCGGCTGCATCCGCCTCGTCAGCTACAATCCCCATCACGAACCGATGGACGTGCCGCTCAGCTCCATCAACGCGATGGCCATCGTCAAGTTCTCCATCCGCAAGAATCTGATGATGTAGCGCGCAATTATCCCGCCCATAATTTGCCCGGTTTGAAGAAAGTCACTAATTTCGCGCCCTGTTTCAAAAAAAGGGAATGGGACTTCCCCGTTATTTATAACAAACCGCTAACCAAAAAGAATAGCTGATAGTTCCTGTCGGGAGTGGGTCCGGACCATGCGCCGGGCCGACAGGAACATCACATTTACCCCTGCCGCCCCGTCCGTCCCCCCTCCCCCGCGAAACAGAACATCATGACAACCCAAAAACCGAGATTAAAGATGAATACAAAGCCACTCCCCCAAGACCAACTGTCGTGCGGACTCGACTTCGGCACCTCCAACTCCGTCATATCCATCACCGACCTGAGCACCCGCCGCGAAGTCTTCACCGCCTCGCTGCAGTCCATCCTCTACTTCCCCGAAGCCGAACCCAATGCCTGCTACGTCGGACGTCAGGCCGAAGAAAAGTACGTGGCCGAAGCCATGAAAGGCCGCCTGCTGAAATCGGTCAAGACCCTGCTGAAGCAGGACAAGTTCCTGTTCACGTGGATCAACGGCAAGAAAGTCACCCCCGACCAGATGGCCACCCACATCATCCGCGCCCTGAAGGAACAGGCCGAAGCCTACCTCGGCCACCCCATCCGCAAGGTCACACTGGGTCGGCCCGCCGTCTTTTCGGAGAAGGAGCAGGAAGAGAAAACCGCCGTTGCCCGACTGCTGACAGCCGCCCACAACGCCGGATTCGAGGAAGTGAACCTGCAACTCGAACCCATCGCCGCCGCCCTGTCCTACGAGCAGCATCTGCAACACGAAGAAACCGTACTCGTGGCCGACTTCGGAGGCGGTACGTCCGACTTCAGCATCGTCAGCCTGGCCCCGCAGAAGGCACAGCAGGCCGACCGCAGCCGCGACATTCTGGCCCACGGCGGACTATACATCGGGGGCGACCTGTTCGACTCCGAAATCATGTGGCACAAAGTGACGCCCCTGCTGGGCCGCGGCGTCAAGTATCAGTCCTACGGCAAGAAGATAGAAGTGCCAAACAGCCTGTACCGCGAACTGCGCAACTGGGAGAGGAGCTTCCTGCTGAAAGACTCCAAAGACAGGCGGATGATGGACAAATACTACGTCTTCTCGGACAACAGTCCGCTGATAGACAACGTACGCGTGCTGATAGACAACAACTACGTCTACTCCCTCTTCAAAGAAATCGAACGGTCGAAAATCGCCCTCTCGGCCGACGACTGCTCGCACCTGCGCTTCGTCAAGCCCCGTCTGGAGCTCGAAACCGACCTGCCCTACGGCGACTTCCGGCAGATGACCTCGCTCCACATCGACGCCATCAGCAACTATCTGGAACAGATGCTGGCACACTCGGGCTTCAGTCCCCGTCAGATCGACGCCGTCTACATGACGGGCGGCAGCAGTCTGTCGCGTCCCATCATCGACCTGATGAGCCGCCTGTTCGGAGCCGGCAGCCTGCGTTCGGGCGATACCTTCCACAGCGTAGCCCACGGTCTGTCGCTGAGCCGGGCGTAGGTATAGGCTATCTGGTGCAGGGCAGTCGAATAACACAAAACTACCAAACGCCCAACCAGCTAGTTTACCGAGACTACCTACTTCCATTCGCTGGTAGCGAAAATCGCTTTCGGGTTCTGAAAAGAAAAGCATCCGACCTGAAAAACGAAGAGGGTGTGCCGCCGCAGAATCATCTGCAAACCGGCACACCCTCCTTGCTATATCCGATAAGGAATATTAATATTCCTCTTCTTCATCGCCGTCTCCAAAGCCCAGCGTCTTGTCCGTAATGTACATGTCGCCTTCGTAAACAGCCTGTACACGGCGTCCGTCTCCGTCCTTGGCATCGATTTCTACCTTGTAAACGTCCTCACCCGTGCTTGTAATGGTGATTGTACCCGATACCAGGAACAGTCCCTGTGCGGGATAAGAAGTGTATTCGATGTAAGTACATCCTTCGAAGTTATCGCCATCCTGATAGCCGGGCAGTGCTGTACCTACTTCACCGTAAGGATTGCTGATTTCGTATACACCTACCGGATTGGCTTTCTGATCAAGTGAAGTAGCCACTTCCAGATTCATATATTTAATCCAGTCTATCGAAGTCAGTGCCAGCACCCATTTAGCATTCACCGTACCCTTCTTGTCGCCCCAATAGTCGGCTGTACAGTCGGCAAATCCTTCGATTACCAGCGGCGGCAATTCCTTTGTAGTAAAGTCCTGCGTAAAGACCTCCGTTGTCAGCTTTCCGCTGGCGTCCACGCCAAAAGCGCAAGCTGTATATTCGGTCGAAGCCGACAACACCTCTGTATACACACGCGAGTCATTACCCTGCGACAAGGTGTCGGACAAAACGGCACCGTTCTCGGCCTGATATTTCTTCAGATCGGCAATCACTTTCTCTGCCACTGCCGTCGGGCTGCCCAGCTCATCGAAAGTAGCTTTCTTCACCACATCAAAATAGTACGTTGCGTTCGCGTCCGACGGAGTCACCGCCACGGTAGCACTTGTCGTCTCTACATCCGACACTGCCACTTCGAACGTCACCGGTACTGGTGGTTCTTCACCCTTGTTGTCGTCGTCATCACAAGCCACAAATGACAATGTGAACATTGTCAATCCTGTCAATAGCCAATTTTTTACTTCCATAATAGCGTTTTGTTTTAAAAGGTTAATTGTTTTATTTTTCCCTCCGCACCCGCCGCCCTACGACGGCAAAGCCGGATAGAGTGTTCATTTTTTAACTATTTTCAAAAGTGTTAAAAAAAAGCTATAGAGGAGTACGGTTTTGAATAAATTAACATAAGAAAAGAAAAAAAAACAGTTTCATCACTTCTCAGCCCATCCTCAGCCTCCGTCTTCCTGCAACGAAAATAAATCCTCCCCCCTGCGACGAAGCAGCCCCCAAAACCACTATCTTTGCCCCCGCAACCGATACGGGAGGGCACATCCCCAAAAGCAGCAGGCAGTTGCCCGGGCTTTTCGACATCCCCTTCCGCGCACTACATACAATATACAATAGAATCATTATGGATATCAACGCCCTCTATCAACTGTTTCTGGAGTGCAGCTGCGTCACTACCGACAGTCGCAACTGCCCCGAAGGATCACTCTTCATCGCCCTGAAAGGCGAAACGTTCAACGGAAATGCTTTTGCCGCCCGCGCGCTCGAAGCCGGAAGCCGATACGCCGTGGTCGACGAACCCCAATACGCTCCGCAGGGAGACCACCGCTACTTCCTCGTGGACAACTGTCTGAAAGCCTTGCAGCAACTGGCCAACCACCACCGCCGGCAGATGGGCACGCGCATCATCGGCATCACCGGCACCAACGGCAAGACTACGACCAAGGAACTGCTGGCCGCCGTACTGTCGCAAAGTCACCACATACTCTACACCGAAGGCAACCTGAACAACCACATCGGTGTCCCCCTCACCCTGCTTCGCCTGCGCACCGAGCACGAACTAGCCGTCGTAGAAATGGGAGCCAGCCATCCCGGCGACATCAAGGAACTGGTGGACATCGCCGAGCCCGACTACGGACTCATCACCAACGTGGGCAAGGCACATCTGGAGGGCTTCGGCTCGTTCGAGGGAGTGATGCGCACCAAGGGCGAACTCTTCGACTTCCTGCGCCGCCGTGGCGACTCTACCGTCTTCGTCCATCACGACAATCCCTACCTATGCGAAATGGCCTGGGGCCTGAACCCCATCTATTACGGCACCGACAGCAGTCTGTACGTCAACGGGCAGGTGACCGGCAACTCGCCCTACCTGGCCTTCGCCTGGAAAGCCGGAAAAGACGGCGAGCGCCACGAAGTGCAGACCCACCTCATCGGCGAATACAACTTTGCCAACGCACTGGCCGCCGTCACCGTAGGACGCTTCTTCGGCGTTGAGCCTACCAAGATAGACAAGGCCCTGCAAGAGTACGTGCCGCAGAACAACCGCTCGCAGCTGAAGCAGACGGCCGACAACACCCTCATCATCGACGCCTACAACGCCAACCCCACCAGCATGCGCGCCTCCATCGGCAACTTCTACAAGATGAAGGCCGACCACAAAATGCTCATCCTGGGCGACATGCGCGAGCTGGGCAAGGACAGCGCCGAAGAGCATCAGAAAGTAGTGGATTATCTGGAGGAATGCGGTTTGCGCGACGTCGTCCTCGTGGGCGAACAGTTTGCAGCCACCCGCCACACCTGTCCCACTTATCCCGACGCTCCCGCCCTGATCGAGCATCTGAAGGCCGACAAGCCTCACGGCAAGACCATCCTGATAAAAGGTTCGAACGGTATACGGCTGAGCTCGGTGGTAGAGTATTTGTAAGAGGGAAACAGAATAGATACGCGGACGACGCGGAGAAAGCGGACGAACACGGACGATAATTTGAATAAAATAAAATCCGTGATGATCCGTTTATTCCGCGTCGTCCGCGTATCCATCCCTACCCTCTTCTCCGCATCAGCACAAAGCGCCCCACCAGCGAGGCCAGCAGCACTCCCGTCGTATTGGCAGCAAAGTCCAGCCAGTCGCCACCGCGATACGTGGTGCAATACTCCTGCAGCAGTTCCACCACCCCGCTGAACAGCACGGGACACAGCGCCGCACCCACCCAGGCGTGCCACATGCGCACCCGACCGGCATCCTTGCGGTGTGCCCGCACAAACTCCAGCCACAACATACCCGACATGCCCAGGTACATACACACGTGCACCACCTTGTCGATGCCCGGAATGGAGTCCATCTCCGTCTGAGGCGGTTTGAAGAAAGAAAGGTAAACAACCGTCAGAATGATGAGCAGCGACAACGGATACTTCTTTATATAATATAGCATAAGCAGATAATTTTTCTGGTTTTTAATGAACGCCAACGGCGAATCGGTTCTGTTCCGCATGCGACATTGGACACTTGTACGGCTCGCGAGCCGTACAAGTGTTTCTCGCGAGCCGTACAAGTGTCCCACAAATGGAATGCAAGTGTCCCACACACCGAGGCCATCAGACTTTAACCGACCGCAACTTCATCAGGCTTGCTTCCTACAAATGAATGTTTTTTCGACGGAGGATTCGCATAAATTACAATTCGCAATGCAAAAGTACGGAATATTTTCTATATTTGCACTCTTTCAACAAATATTCATTACGGATTGTAAGCAAAAAGGCTATTCATATGACAAAGAAAGACAGAGCCAACTTTGGCAGCAAACTGGGCGTAATACTCGCGTCGGCCGGTTCGGCCGTAGGACTGGGCAACATCTGGCGATTCCCCTACGAAACAGGCAACCACGGCGGAGCCGCCTTCATACTGGTATATCTGGGATGCATCCTCCTGTTCGGAGTCCCCATCATGATAGCCGAGTTCTCCATCGGACGACGTTCGCGCGCCAACACGGCAGGCGCCTACCGCATACTGGCTCCGGGCACACACTGGCGCTGGGTGGGACGCATGGGTGTGCTGGCCGGATTCCTCATCCTGGGCTACTACTCGGTAGTGGCGGGCTGGACGCTGGAGTACACCCTCGAAGCGGCCACCAACAGCTTTGCCGGCAAGTCGGCCGACCAGTTCATCGCTGCTTTCGGCAACTTCGTGGCCAATCCCTGGCGGCCTACGCTCTGGATGATTATCTTCCTGCTGGCCACGCACTTCATCGTGGTGAAAGGCGTGGAGAAAGGCATCGAGAAGTCGTCGAAAATCATGATGCCCATCCTCTTCATCCTGCTTCTTATCCTGGCCGTATGCTCCATCTCGCTACCCGGCGCAGGTGCAGGACTCGAATTCCTGCTGAAGCCCGACTTCAGCAAGGTCGATGCCAACGTGCTGCTGGGTGCCATGGGGCAGGCCTTCTTCTCGCTCTCGCTGGGTATGGGATGCCTGTGCACCTACGCTTCCTACTTCCGCAGCGACACCAACCTGCCTAAGACGGCCTTCAACGTGGCGGCCATCGACACGGCTGTAGCCATACTGGCGGGCCTCATCATCTTCCCCGCCGCCTTCTCGGTGGGCATACAGCCCGATGCCGGTCCCAGCCTGCTGTTCATCACCCTGCCCAACGTCTTCCAGCAAGCCTTTGGCGGACTGCCTTGGCTGGCCATCATCCTGTCCATCATGTTCTACGTGCTGCTGGCGCTGGCGGCGCTCACCTCTACCATCTCGCTGCACGAGGTGGTGACGGCCTATCTGCACGAAGAGTTCAACATGACGCGCAGCAAGGCGGCCCGTCTGGTCACCGCCGGTTGCATCGTACTCGGTGCGCTCTGCTCGCTGTCGCTGGGTGTGGGCAAGGAATACACCCTGTTCGGACTGACGCTGTTCGACCTCTTCGACTTCGTGACAGCCAAAATCATGCTGCCGCTGGGCGGATTCTTCATCGCCCTCTTCAGTGGCTGGTATCTGGACAAGAAGATTATGCGGGGCGAGTTCACCAACAACGGCACCGTCAAGATCGGTCTGTTGCTGGCCTTCATTCTGAAGTACATTGCCCCGATAGGCATTGCCTTCATCTTCATCAACGAGCTGGGACTGCTGAAATAACTGCTGCATGCGGCCAAACGGGAAGAATAAGAAACGATGGGGCCTCCTGTGGCAGTTCTTCACCTGCAACGAGAGGCGGGGCGTCGTTCTGCTGGGCATCGGTGTGATACTGCTGTATGCAGCCATCCAAGCCGTCATGCTTCGTCACGACCGTACCGCCCCCGACGGAGAAAACCAGCCGGAGCAACAGACCGCCGAAGGCCAACACTCCTTTGCCGACAACCTGAACAGCAGGCAAGGGCAACCCGACGAAGCCTATCCACCGTCCTCGGACGAGGGCCGACAAGCACCCGTCCGCCTGACACCCGTCGCCTTCGACCCCAATACGGCCGACTCGCTCACCCTGCGCCGCCTGGGATTGCCGCAGTGGATGGTAAGCAACGTACTACGCTATCGCAGCAAGGGTGGCCGTTTCCGCCGGGCCGAAGATTTCCGCAAGATTTATGGGCTGACGCAGCAACAGTTCGACACCCTGCGCCCCTACATCGTCATCGCTCCCGCCGACAGCGACGGCTCCGCATCCGTGCCGCCCGTACACTCGCCGTCCGCCACACAGCAAACTTCCTCGTTACTGCTTGCCCGCCAGCACACCGACAGTCTGCCCGCCCGTCCGCAAGTGCAGAAGTATGCCCCCGGCACCACCGTCGACCTGAACCGCGCCGACACCACCGAACTGAAAAAGATACCCGGCATAGGTAGCGGCATCGCCCGCCTCATCAGCAACTATCGCCGGCAGCTGGGCGGCTTCTACTGCATTGAACAGTTGGGAGAGATAGGCCTCGACCATCACCAGTTGGCTGCATGGCTCCGCATCGACACCACTGCCCTGCAACGCCTCGACGTCAACCACACCGGCATCGAACAGCTGCGCCGCCACCCCTACCTGAACTTCTATCAGGCCAAAGCCATCGTAGAGTATCGCCGCAAGCACGGCCTGCTGAAGAGCCTCAAACCCCTCGCCCTCTACGAAGAGTTCACCCCCGACAATCTGGAACGCCTCAGCCACTACCTGAGCTTCGAATAACCCCGACTCAACCACCGGACATACCGATTTTGCACCCGATTCGTGCAGAAATCAGGGAATATTGCACCAAGTTCGTGCAGTTTTTGGGGGATTCTGCACAAAGAAAAGAAGATTACTCGCTCACTGCAACCTCAGAATCTTGCACCACCGCCCCATCCTTCAGATGAATCGTGCGGTCGGTAATGCGGGCCAGGCTTTCGTCGTGAGTCACGATGACAAACGTCTGCCCCAGACGGTCGCGCAAGTCGAAGAAGAGCTGGTGAAGTTCGGCCTTGTTGTGTGTGTCGAGGCTGCCCGAAGGCTCGTCGGCCAACACTACGGCGGGGTGGTTGATAAGGGCACGGGCCACGGCCACGCGCTGTTTCTCGCCGCCGGACAGTTCGCTGGGCTTATGCGAGGCACGGTCGGCCAGTCCCAGCAAATTCAGCATTTCGAGGGCGGACGACTGGGCTTCGCGGCGACCCAGACCGGCTATCAGGGCGGGTATCATGACATTCTCCAATGCCGTGAACTCGGGCAACAGCTGGTGGAACTGGAAGACGAAGCCGATGCGGCGGTTGCGGAAGGCAGAGAGTTCTTTCTCCTTCATGCGGCCTACTTCGGTACCGTCGATGCGTACCATACCCGTGTCGGGCGCATCGAGCGTACCCATGATTTGCAACAGGGTGGTCTTTCCGGCACCGCTGGGACCTACGATGCTTACTACTTCGCCTTTCTCTATCTGCAGGTCGATGCCCCTAAGTACCTGGAGGGAGCCGAAACTCTTGGTTATGTTTTCGAGTTGAATCATTCGTTATGGATTTATGCGGGTCAGCAGTTGGCAGGACGCGGCCGGCTGTGCAAGCCTCCGCAGGCCCTGCCTTTTCATTATTCATTATTCATTCTTAATTCACTCAGAGTCTCCTGATGACGTACTCGGCCAGATAGCAGCCGAAGACGGCGGGCATGTAGCTCACCGTGCCGCAGGTAGACTTCTTGTTCTGCTCGTCGTCGGTCAGGAGGACGGCGTTCGGGTCGGCCTGCTCGGTGCTGAACACGACGGGCAACTTGTGGCGGATACCCATCTTTTGCAGGCGCTTGCGCACGGCCTTGCTCAGTCCGCAGTGGTAGGTGTCCCAGATGTCGGCAAAGCGCACCTGCGTGATGTCGCTCTTGGCACCTGCTCCCATGCTCGATACAATCTTGATGCGCCGTCTCAGGGCTTCGGCTATCAGGTAGCACTTGGGGGCCAGCGTATCGATGGCATCGACCACAAAGTCGTAGCGGTCGGCGTCGAGCAGTGCGGGGATGTTCTCGTCCTTCAGAAAGACGGGCAGCACGTTGAGCTGCACATCGGGGTTGATGTCGCGGAAGCGGGCAGCCAGCACTTCAGCTTTCGGCAGGCCCACGGTGGAGTGCAGCGCAGGCAGCTGGCGGTTGATATTGGTGGGCTGTACGGTGTCGGCATCGACAATCGTCATGCGGCCCACGCCGGCACGGCAAATCATCTCGGCGGCATAGGCGCCCACACCTCCCAGTCCTACTACCAGTACGTGGGCACAGGCCAATCGCTGTCTTTTCTCCTCGCCCAGCAGCAGTTGGGTACGCTGTTGCCAGTCGGGGTACGGAGTGTCGCCGGCAGAAGCGGCGTTCGGTATATTCATGTCAGTCATTAGGCATTGTTCTTTTTAAACCATCGATAGAACCAGCGACCTACTTTCTCGTAGTGCTGCGGGTCGTTGTTGCCGCGCGGGTTCGAGAAGGAGAGTACATCCTGCGGTTCGCCCAGCTGGTCGGGGTAGAGCACAATCAGGCTGTTGTTGGCAAAGTAGCGGCTCAGCTGTCCGGGTAGTTTCTCGAACGAGCTGTCGTACGAGATGGAGCCGCGGCGGGCACTGATGATGACCAGCAGGTGGTCGTAGTTCACTTGTCCGGTCAGTATCAGCAGGTCTTCCCAGTCGTCCAGCAGGGAGTAGTCGGTCAGCGTCTGGCTGTATTTCTTCTTGATGAGGGCTTGCAGGGGGACGGCTGTCTCTTCGTTCGAGAAGAAGTGGACGCGGCAGCCCAGCGTGTTGCCCATGCGGCAGAAGTGTTCTACCCACTTCTGGAAGCCCGCCTCGTATTCGGCTTTGGGCGGCACGGCCACAATGATGCGGCGCAGTGTATTGATGGGGATCAGGAACTTGGCCACCATCACTTCGCGGTTCAGTCCCTTGAGCAGACTTTCAGTCAGCATACCGAAGAAGGAGTCTACGATGGTCATCTTGCGGTGCAGACCGATGACAACGTCGGTCACTCCGTGCTCCTTCGCCGTATGGATGATGCCCGCGGCAATGTTCAGGTCGTAGCGACTGATTTGCTTCAGGCGCACATCGGCCGAAGCAGTAATCATGGCGGCTTTCTCCAGATAGCGCTTGCCACGCACATCGGAGCCGTTGGGGCTGTTGCTGTCGTTTACTACGTTCAAAGCGAGCAGATTGTCTTTCTGCTTGGGGTCGCGTATCACCAACGACAGGTTGATAAGGTCTTCTATCGTGTCGGGATTGGCAATCGGGATGAGAATCTTCTCGGGCTCACGCGAACGGTCTTCTTCGGGATGGGCTTCGTCCATGGCTACGGTGCGCGCGGCACGCTCGGTGACGAACGAACTGACAATGCAGGTGACCAGAATCAGCAGGATGGTGCCGTTCAGCACGTCGTCGTTCAGCAGACGTTCGCCATTAGGCAAGATGATGTTGTAACCCACCAGCACGGCAGCCAGCGTGGCAGCGGCCTGCGCCGTACTAAGGCCGTACATCAGTTCGCGTTCGAGCGAGGTCATCCGATAGGCTTTCTGCGTAAGCCAGCAGGCTATCCACTTGCCCAGCAGGGCCATGACAATCATCACGCCCGCCACCTTCAGCGAATTGACGTGACCAAACAGCACGTTGACGTCGATCAGCATGCCGACGCCTATCAGGAAGTAGGGAATGAACAAGGCGTTGCCCACAAACTCCAGGTGATTCATCAGCGGCGACACGTGGGGAATGAGGCGGTTCAGCACCAGTCCGGCGAGGAATGCGCCGAGAATGCCTTCCATGCCCACGAACTCCATCAGTCCCGCACCCAGGAACACCAGGGCAAGGACGAAGATGAACTGCATCACGTTGTCGTCGTAGCGGCGGAAGAACCAGCGCCCCAAGCGGGGGAACGACCACATGATAAACGCACCCAGAATGATGACCTTCACCACCAGCCACAGCCAGAACAGTCCGTCCGACTCGCCCTTGAACATGCCGCCCACAACGGCCAGCACAAGCAGCGTCAGGGTGTCGGTGACAGCCGTTCCGCCCACAGCGATGCTGACACTGCGATGGCGCGACACGCCGTAACGAATCACAATGGGATAGGCCACCAGCGTATGCGACGCATACATACTGGCCAGCAGAACCGAAGTCAGCACACCATACTTCAGCAGCGCGACATTGGCCACAAAACCGATGACGATAGGCACCACAAAAGCCAGCAGCCCCAGCACGAGCGCCTTGTTGCGGTTCTGCTTGAAGTCGCTCATGTTCATTTCCAGTCCGGCCAGAAACATGATGTAGTACAGGCCCACCTTGCCGAAAAGTTCGAAACTGCTGTCGCGCGCCAGGATGTTGAACCCGTGCTCGCCGATGACCAGCCCCGCCAGAATCATGCCGATGATGTGCGGAATGCGCAACTTGCTGAGCAGCATGGGGGCAAACAGGATGATAAGCAGCACCAGCAGAAATATCCACGTGGGGTCGGTTATAGGTAGTTCCAAACTGAAGTTGAGCCAATCCATACGCATCACATATTAGGTTTTCATGTGCAAAATAACAAAAAAGTTTTCATTTAGTGTGATGCCGTACTGCATTTTGTAGTAAATTTGCGGCCGAAAAGCTCAATTTTTAACCCATTAATTAAAAAGAAAAGAAAAATGAAAGTAGCTATTGTTGGAGCAAGCGGAGCCGTAGGACAAGAATTCCTGCGGGTGCTCGATGAAAGAAATTTCCCGCTGGACGAGTTAGTGCTGTTCGGATCGAAACGCAGTGCAGGTACGAAATACACCTTCCGCGGTAAACAGATCGAGGTCAAACTCTTGCAACACAACGATGACTTTAAAGGTGTGGACATCGCGTTCACTTCCGCAGGCGCAGGCACCTCCAAAGAATTCGCCGAAACCATCACCAAGTACGGAGCCGTGATGATAGACAACTCAAGCGCCTTCCGTATGGATGCCGACGTGCCCCTCGTAGTGCCCGAAGTAAACCCCGCCGACGCCAAAGACCGTCCGCGCGGCATCATCGCCAACCCCAACTGCACCACCATCCAGATGGTCGTTGCACTGAAAGCCATCGAACAGCTATCACACATAAAGACCGTACACGTGTCTACCTACCAGGCAGCCAGCGGCGCCGGAGCAGCCGCCATGGACGAACTGTACACACAATACCGTCAGGTACTGGCCGGAGAGCCCGTCACCGTCGAGAAGTTCGCCTACCAGCTTGCCTTCAACCTCATCCCGCAGATCGACGTGTTCACTGAAAACGGCTATACGAAGGAAGAGATGAAGATGTACAACGAGACACGCAAAATCATGCACTCCGACGTCAAGGTCAGCGCCACCTGCGTACGCGTACCCGCCCTCCGTTCTCACTCCGAGAGCATCTGGGTAGAGACCGAACGCCCCATCTCCGTCGAAGAAGCCCGCGAAGCCTTCAGCAAGGGCGAAGGACTGGTGCTGATGGACAACCCCGCCGAGAAGGAATACCCCATGCCCCTCTTCCTGGCAGGCAAAGACCCCGTATACGTAGGCCGCATCCGCAAGGACCTGACCAACGACTGCGGACTGACGTTCTGGATCGTAGGCGACCAGATCAAGAAGGGAGCCGCCCTGAACGCCGTTCAGATAGCCGAATGGCTCATCAAGGAGAACGCCCTCTAAACGAATCGCACACGCGCATACATACCGGCAGGCGGTCGCGGAAGCCACATCAGGCTCCGGCGGCCGCCTGTTCTTTTTTCCACCTGCCAATACAAGCACCACACAGCTTCGGGAGCGGCGCAAGTGTCGCTCGCGAGAGACACAAGTGTGGCTCGCGAGCCGTACAAGTGTCCCACAAATGAAACACAAGTGTCCCACAAATACCCTGCAAGCGCCCTACGGAACACTGAAAAAGCCGTTTTTCTCCATAATTCCAGCCACAAAAAAGAGAAACAGAACATTTCTCCAGCAAAACTGAACTTTCCAAAAAAGTTTTCCGCCGTAACTTTGCAGCCCGAATCAGAGCCTAAAACATAGTAGGATGAAGCTTGCAAAAACAGTTCTTTGGATCATGCTCGTATGTGCCGCCCTCCCCCTGAAGGCACAGTACACCCTGCGCGGGACAGTGACCGATTCCCTGACAAAGGAACCGCTGCCCTACACATCCGTCTACCTGAAAGGAACCACCGAAGGAGGCATGACCGACAATGAAGGCCACTTCCGCTTCACCACCCGCCGCACGCAGGCCCAGCTCACAGTGTCGGCCGTGGGATACAACGAATACACCCGCACCATACGCCCCGCCACGCAGTCCGAGCTGCACATCGCACTGTCGCCCGCCACCTACGCCCTGCAGGAAGTCGTCGTGAAGCCCCGCCGCGAACACTACAGCAAGAAGAACAACCCTGCCGTCGAGTTCGTCCGCCGGATGATAGACCACCGCGACGACTACTCGCCCGACGAACAGGACTACTGGCAGCGCGACCGCTACGAGAAGACCACCTTCTTCATCAACAACTTCGACAGCCTGAAAAGCCAGAAATGGATCTACCGCAAATTCGACTTCCTGACCGACTACGTCGACACCTCGGCCGTCAGCGGGAAGCCCATGCTCGCCGTGTCCAACCGCGAACTGCTGGCCACCGACTACTACCGCCGCTCGCCCCACACCGAAAAGCAAGCCGTCCGCGCACGCCGTCAGGCAGGCGTCGACGAAATGCTGTCGCAGCAAGGCATGGAGCAGGCCATCAGCGTCACCATGACCGACGTCGACATCTACCGCAACAACATCACCCTCTTCACCAACAAGTTCGTCAGCCCCCTGTCGCAAATGGGACCCTCGTTCTACAAATACTACCTGACCGACACCCTCGACATCGGCGGGCAGCCCTGCGTCGACCTCACCTTCGTACCCTTCAACTCCGAGTCGTTCGGATTCACGGGACATCTGTACGTATCGCTCGACAGCACCTACTTCGTCCACCGCGTACAAATGAACTTTCCCCGCAAAATCAACCTGAACTTCGTCGACGGCATGACCCTCGAACAGAACTTCGACCGCGCCCCCGACGGCACCCGCCAGCTCACCGACGAAACCATCCTGACCGAATTCAAGCTGACCGAAGGCAGCGACGGCATCTACGCCAAGCGACAGGTGTCCTACACCAACTACCGCTACACCCCTACCCCCGAAGGACTCGCCGCCTTCGAGCGCCCCGAGAAAGTCATCGAGCCGCGCGAAGCCACCGCCCGCACCGACCAGTACTGGGCACAGAACCGCCCTGCCGGCATCAGTCCCAAGGAGACCTCGGTCGACCAGATGATAGCCCGCCTGCGCACCTACCCTGCCTACTACTGGACCGAAAAGATACTGAAAATACTCTTTACAGGCTACGTTCCCCTGCCGCGCGACCACTCGCCGCTGTTCTACTACGGTCCCGTCAATACCTCCATCAACGGAAACACCCTAGAAGGCGTACGCATCCGCGCCGGAGGCATGACTACCGCCTGGCTCCACCCGCACCTCTTTGCCAGAGGCTACATGGCCTACGGCTTCAAAGACCAGCGCGTCAAGGGACTGGCCGAGCTCGAATACTCCTTCAACGAGAAGAAGGAATACGCCAACGAATTCCCCATCCACTCGCTCAAGCTCAGCTACTACTCCGACGTCAATCAGTACGGACAGAACTATCTGTACACCAGCAAAGACAACGTCTTCCTGGCCCTGAAACGGAAGAAAGACGACCGCATCGGCTACCAGCAGAAGGCCGAACTGACCTACAGGCATGAGTACCACTCCGGTTTCTCCTACCAGCTCATCGCCCGCTTGCGCCGCGACGAGTCGTCGTACCTCATTCCCTTCATCCGTCAGGACGAAAACCACACCTACGTGCCCAGCATCGCCAACAGCGAACTGGAGCTGAAGCTACGCTATGCCCCGGGCGAAAAGTTCTTCCAGACGCAATGGAACCGCTTCCCCGTCTCGCTCGACGCTCCCGTCTTCAGTCTGTCGCATACGATGGCTGCCAAAGGCATATTGGGCAGCGACTACAACTACCAGTACACCGAAGCAGGTTTTCAGAAGCGTTTCTGGTTCTCGGCCTTCGGTTACACCGACGTCATTCTGAAAGCAGGAAAGGTATGGAACAAGGTGCCCTTCCCCCTGCTCATCATCCCCAACGCCAACCTGTCGTACACCATACAGCCCGAATCCTTCAGCCTGATGAACGCGATGGAGTTCCTCAACGACGAATACGCCTCGTGGGACGTCACCTACTATCTGAACGGATGGCTCTTCAACCGCATCCCCCTGCTGAAGAAACTGCAGTGGCGCGAAGTCCTTTCGTGCCGGGGCATGTATGGCCACCTGAGCGACCGCAACAATCCCGCCTGCAGCGAAGGCCTCTTCCAGTTTCCGGCAGGCAGCCATCTGATGGGCAGCAAGCCTTATGTAGAAGTAGGTGCAGGCATCGAAAACATTCTGAAAGTCCTCCGTCTGGACTACGTATGGAGGCTCACCTATCGCGACCTCCCCGGCATCGACCGCAGCGGCCTGCGCATCAGTCTGCACATGACGTTCTGACGGGGGATGGTCTAGGGGTACAACGCCCACTCCCCTTCCCTCGTTCTTCCTTTCTTCTAAAGAATCACAACTGTAACCGAAGCCATACGGCCGACGCACTTCCGTCCGCAGAGCGGCAGGCTCACTCCCCACCGTTCTTCCGACGCAGGAATTCGGTCGGTATCTCGCCGAAATACTCCTTATAGCACTTGGTGAAGTACGAGGGCGAACTGAAGCCAACTTCGTAGGTAATCTCGGCCACGGTCTTTTCGGTCGAGGCCAGCAGCGATGCGGCACGCTTCAGGCGGGCAATGCGCAGCAGCTCGTTGGGCGAGTAGCCGCACAGTGCCTTTGTCTTGCGGTATAGCTGCACACGGCTCAGACCTATCTGTTCGCCCAGCTCCTCTACGCTGAGATTGGGGTCGGACAGACGCTCGTCGATCAGGCGGCGCAGCTTCTCCATAAAGCCCTTATCTACATCGGTGACCGCGGGTTTGGGCTGTTGCAAGGCAGTGTTGCTGCCATCGGCGAAGAAGTTTTGCAGGCGGTGGCGGTTTTCGATAAGGTTGCGCAGGCGCACGGTCAGCAGGCGGGCACTGAAGGGCTTGGCGATGTACGAGTCGGCACCGCATTCGTAGCCTTTTATCTTCTGCTCGTCCACGGCATAGGCGGTAAGCATCATCACGGGGATGTGCGACGTCTGCAGTTCGGACTTCAGGCGGCGGCAACACTCCATACCGTCCATCACGGGCATCATCACGTCGCAAATGATGACGTCGGGCACGTACTTCATGGCCTGCTGAATGCCCTCCTGACCGTTGGCGGCTTCGACTACACGGTAGTTGTCCTGCAGGATGGAGCGCACGTAGTCGCGGATGTCCTGATTGTCGTCTACCACGAGCACGGTTTCCTTATCCTCGGCAGGGGTGTCGGACTCGGCAGCTTGCAGCGTCTCCTGGTCGGCAGCCAGCACGGCACCTTCTTTCAGATTGGCCAGCACGGCGCTGCGTGTGGTGTCGGGGTCAAGGTCGCCCGTCTGGCAGGCGGGCATCTCAATGGTGAAGCAGGTGCCCTGCCCTTCGGTAGTGTCTACACGGATGGTGCCGCGGTGCATCTCGACAAAGGCTTTCACCAGGGCCAGACCGATGCCCGAACCGGCATGATGGACATCGACCTGATAGAAACTGTCGAAGATGTGCTGCACATGCTCGGCGGGCATGCCTACGCCGGTGTCGGTGACTTGCAAGCGCAACGCGGGTTCGCCTTCGCGGCTGAATAAAGCCAGGCCGACACTGATGCTGCCGTTCTCGGGCGTGAACTTGAAAGCGTTCGAAAGGAGGTTGTAGACGATGCGTTCCAGCTTCTCGGCATCGGCGGTCACGGTGTAGTCGGCAACAGGGTCGGCCTCGATGCGGAAGTGTATGTGCTTGCGGAACGACAGGGTGCGGAAAGCGTCGGTCCACTCCATCAGCGCCGTACGCAGGTCGAAGCGGCTCAGGCGCAACTGCAGTTTGCCATCCTCGAACTTCCGGAAGTCGAGCACCTGATTGACCAGACGCAACAGCACGGTGACGTTCTTATGAATGATGTTCAGCAGGAAGCGTTCGTGCTCGGTCAGGGTATGGCTGTGCATCAGCTGCTCCACGGGGTCGGCAATCAGAGTGAGCGGGGTGCGGAAGTCATGCGAAACGTTGGTGAAGAAGGCCAGTTTGGCATGCGTGGCGTCCTCCAGCTGGCGCGACAGGTGAATGAGCTGGTCGCGCTGTTCCTCCACCTGCTGCTTCTGTTGCGAAAGTTCGGTATTCAGGCGATTCTTGGTCCAGAAGGCACGCACCACGAAGACGAGCAACGCCCCTACCAGCACCAAAATAACGATGCAGGCATATAGAAACATGCGTTGGGCCGAGTAGCGCAGCAGGAAGGCGTCGAGCTGGCTGTTGAGCTTCTCGATTTTTTCGTCGAGGGTGCCTATGTGGGTCGTCTGCATCTGCATGATGCGGGCGTTCTGACGGTTGACCAATGCGGTAGAGAGAAGCGTCTCGCGCGGATAGCTGCGCCCTTCGAGAATATCCATGGCCACTTGTACAACGCGATCGCCGCCGGTGGGATAGATGAAGGTGGCATCGAGGGTGCCGTCGGACACCATCTCCACACCCAGTCCCTTGCCCGAAAGGGCATCTACACCGACAAACAGCATCTCTTCGGCACGTCCCCGTCTGACGGCAGCATCGTGCGCACCGGAGGCCATACGGTCGTTGTGGGCAAAGACGAGATCGATGCGCGGCTGGCGGTCGAGGATGGAGTCGAAGGCCTGTTCGGCCGACTGCCTGAGCCATCCGGCATCGGCTGTAGCCACGACGTGTATGCCCGGAGCGTCGGCCAGGGCGTCCATCAGTCCGCGATGGCGGTCGCGCGCCGGGGTCGACCCCTGTAGTCCGGTCAGTTCCACCACGTTGCCTTCCCCTTTCAGGCGACTGACGATATAGGCACCTATCTGGCGTCCCATCTCGTAATTGTCGGCACCGATGTAAGCAGTGTAGCGGTCGGAGTTGATGCGACGGTCGACCAGCAGCACGGGAATGCCTTTGTCGTGCGCCTTTTCGATGGCGGGTGTCAGCGCTTCGGCTTCGTTGGGCGCCACCACAATCAGGTCGGCCCCTTGGTCGATGAAATGTTCGATGTCGGCCGTCTGCCGGGCATTGTCATCGCTGGCCGAGCGGATGTCCACTTCCACACCTGGATAGAAAAGTGCTTCGCGACGGATTTCCTTGTTCATCTGCGTGCGCCACTCGTCGTCGCTGCATTGCGACACGGCTATCAGGAAACGGGCCCGTTCGCGCCCGCATGCCGTCAGCAGCAGACACAGTGCGCACAAGGTAAAAAGGTAGAAGGTATTGTGTTTCATGGCCTTTCTTTTGGGGATTAGAGAAGGCAAATATAACGAATATAATGCAGAAGAGCGACACGGGGCGGGAAAAGATTGGGGGAAAGGCTTGGAAATTGGCAGGAATGTGGGACACTTGCATTCCATTTATGAAACACAAGCACGGCTCGCGAGCCGTACTTGTGTTGCTCGCGAGCCGTGCAAGTGTCCCACAAACGGGGAATAAGTGATGTCGGAGGTCAGGCCAGACGGCTGGTCAGCGACTCGGGCAGCACGGGCATGGCACCCTGCTGTGTGCAGACGTAGGCCGAGGTGTCGACGGCCAGGCGATGGGCTTCGGCTACGGGAAGTCCCTTCAGTGTGGCGGCCACGAAGGCAGCGGTGAACGAATCGCCGGCACCCACCGTGTCGGCTACCTGTACCTTCGGCGTCTCGACAAACGAAACATGACCGGGCGTGAAGACGTAACTGCCATTGACGCCACAGGTCAGGATAAGCATCTTCAGGTTGTACTTGGCCAGCAGAATCCAGCACTTGTCCTGCAGGTCGATGCCGGGATAGCCGAACATGCGGCTCACGGTGACCAGTTCCTCATCATTAATCTTCAGAATGTTGCAGCGGCGGAACGAATCGCACAGAATCTCTTTCGTATAGAAACCCTGACGCAGGTTGATGTCGAAGATGCGCAGCGTATCGGCATCGTCGGGCATGGCGTCGAGAAAACGGTGGATGGTCTGGCGCGACACGATGCTGCGTTGTGCCAGCGAGCCGAAGCAGACGGCACGCGTCTGACTGGCCAGTCCTTCGAGGGCCTGCGTGTAGGGGATGTTGTCCCAAGCCACGCCTTCCTTGATGTCATAGCAGGGCACACCCTCGGCATCCAGCTCTACCTGGACGGTACCCGTGGGGTAAGGCACGGTTTCGATGAGTCCGTACAGCTGTTTCTGGCGGAAGTTTTCCAGAATCTCTGCGCCCAGTTTGTCCTGCCCTACGGCACTCACCACGCGGCTCTCCAGCCCGAACTGCGACACGTGATAGGCAAAGTTGGCGGGTGCTCCACCCAGTTTTTTTCCTTCGGGCAGCACGTCCCACAGTGCTTCGCCCATTCCGACTACGATTGGTTGACTATTCATGGTTGTTGGTTTTAAATGGTGGACGAGTTGACAAGGGAATCAGTTAGTAGACGAGTTGACAAGGCTACAGGCTACAAGGGCTTGTGGTCTCGTTTACTTGTTGACTTGTTAACTCGTTTACTTGTTTCTTGATTACTTGTTGACTCGTTTACTTGTTTACTAAAATCAGGCTTTCTTCATCTTCAGCGTATAGGCAATCAGATAGAGCACACCGACCGTCATCACGGCCACGGCACCACTCTGACCTACTGCATCACTGGCCACACCCATCAGCAGCGGGAACACCGTGCCGCCGAAGAGGCCCATAATCATCAGACCCGAAACCTCGTTCTTCTTCTCGGGCACAGTCGTCAGCGCCTGCGCAAAGATGATGGGGAATACATTCGAGTTGCCGAAACCGATCAGCGCGATGCAAACGTAGATGACGTAGTGCGCGTCGGACACCAGCAGTCCTGCCATTGCCACCAGCATGCAAGCCACACTGATGCCCAGGAAGCGGCGTGCCGACAGATGTTGCAGGATGAACGTACCCAGCAGGCAGCCCGCCGTACGGAAGATGAAGTAAAGGCTCGTGGCAAATCCCGCCTCTTCGAGCGTCAGGCCCACACGTTCCATCAGCAGTTTGGGAGCCGTGGTGTTGGTGCCCACGTCGATGCCCACGTGGCAGACGATGCCCAGGAAGCACAGCAGGATGAACGGACGGCCCAGCAGGCGCAGGCAGTCGGCAAAGCCCGATGCCTGGTCGGGTTTCTCTTCCTCGATGGGGGTAGACGACAGCCACAGGATGGCAATGACGGCCACTACCATGTAGACGGGGAACAGCACACGCCAGCCCAGTCCGAAGGTAGGCATGGCCTGCGTAGCGCCCCACATGGCGATGTAGGGAGCCAGAAACGAAGCGATGGCCTTGACAAACTGTCCGAAGGTGAGCGAACTGGCCAGGCGGTCGCCCGTGATGATGTTGCTCAGCAGCGGGTTGAGCGAAGTCTGCATCAGTGCATTACCGATGCCCAGCAGCGAGAAGGAGCAGAGCATCAGCCCGTAACCGTCGCCAAAGAGCGGTAGCAGCAGCGACACGGCGGTCACAAGTAAGCTGAGCAGCACGGTACGCTTCCGCCCGATGCGGTTCATCAGCATCCCCGTCGGCACGGAGAAGATGAGGAACCAGAAGAAGACAAGCGACGGAAAAATATTGGCCTGCGAGTCCGTCAGCCCCAAGTCGGCCTTTACGTAATTGGAAGCGATACCCACCAGGTCAACAAAGCCCATGGCGAAAAAGCAAAGCATGACGGGTATCAGCCTTCCGTATTTCATTTGTTGTTTTGCGGTCATTGTTTTTAAGAATTTAAAGAAGTTAGAGAAGCGATATTCATTCTACCTCCGTCAGTTCCACCACCCGACTCTGCATCGGCCGGAAGCCGAAAGCGTCGAGTCCCACCTTCATCAGATAGTCGCCCGAGAGCACTTTGCCGTTGGCAGGCAGTGTGGACTGTGTACCGGGCATCAGGTTGATTTCCTCTACCTTGTAACGCTTCGTCGGGTCAAGTCCCTGCAAGCGGACGGGCAGCAGTTTCTCCTGATAGCGCGGATAGACATCGTAGGCAAAGAGTACGGCCTTGCGGCTGTCCGTGCTCACGTAGTTTACTGCCATGTGGTTGCTTTCGTAAGGTGACACCAGACGATACTGACTACCGTCCAGAATGACGGGTTGCAGACGTTTCCAGTTGGCCACAGCCGTCTGGCAGTAGAGCAATTCGTCAGCACTCAGCTCCTTCAGTCCCAGGTCGAAACCCAGCTTGCACATCGAAGCCACATCGGTACGGAACTTCACCGAAGCTGCCTTGTTCCAGCTCGTCACATGAGCACACATGGCCTTGGCCGGGAAGAACTGCGAGAAACCCCATTGAATGTAAATGCGCTCCACAGGATCGGTATTGTCACTGCACCAGAACTCGGTGAAATACTTCAGCGCCTCGTAGTCGCAACGTGCACCACCGCCCGAGCAGAGCATCATGGGCACGTCGGGATGGTTGTCCTTCACCCGTTTCATCACGCTGTAGACGCCGCGTACATGGTCGATGTACAGTTGTCCCTGTTCGGCCTTGAGATAGGGCGAGTAGATGTTGGTGATGGGGCTGTTGCAGTCCCACTTGAAGTAAGCAATGTCGGGGTTCTCCTTCAGCAGCTTGTCCACGATGCCGTAGACGTAGTCCTGCACGGCCGGGTTGCTCAGGTCGAGCACCAGCTGGTTGCGGTAGTAGTACGTCTCGCGGTTGGGATAGTGGATGGCCCAGTCGGGATGCTGCTCGAAGAGTTCGCTTTTGGGATTCACCATTTCCGGCTCTATCCACAGTCCGAACTTCACGCCCGCCTCTTTGGCTGCGTCGGTCAGGGCACGGATGCCGCCGGGCAGCTTGTCGTGCGTCACTTCCCAGTCGCCCAGTCCGGCACGGTCGTCCTTACGCGGATACTTGTTGCCAAACCATCCGTCGTCCAGCAGGAACATGTCTACACCCAGGTCTTTGGCTTCCTTCATCAGTTCGGCCAGGATGTCCTGATCGAAGTCAAAGGCGGTGTTCTCCCAGTTGTTGAGCAGCGTCAGGCGTGTGCCTTTGCCGTCCTTCAGCTGGTAGTTGCGTGCCCAGGCCTGCAGGTCGCGGCTGCCTTGGCCGGTACCTTCAGTGCTCAGTGTAAAGATGAATTCGGGGGTAGTGAAGACCTCATCGCGTTCCAGTTTGTAGGCCGACGCATACGGATTGATGCCGGGAATGATGCGCAGGTTGCCCACATTGTCCACCTCGAAGGTGAAGCGGAAGTTACCTGTCCACGCCAGTGTGCCCATCAGCACTTCGCCCTGCCGTTCCTGAGCGGGCTGGTCCAGCCCCACGATGAAGAAGGGATGCGTGTGCATCGCGGCACGGCTGCCCAGCTTGGTGTCGATCACCTTCTTGCCGAAAAGCAGGGGCTGCGTGCTCATCTGCGCTTCCTTGGCCCAGTCGCTGCTGAACTCCGTCAGGTAGTAAGCCGGACGGCTGAAGTAAAGCATGGTCGAGGCATAGGCCGACAAGGTAACGGGCTTCTTCTCCTGATGGCGGATTTCGCTCCAGGTCTTGATGACGTTCTCCTTCGGATAGGCCACGTAGTGCAGCGTCACGTCGACGGGATACTTGTCGTCGCGCAACTGGATGTCGGTCTGCACACCTCCCTCCACGGGGTGCGAGGAGGAAGAAACGTAGTAGAGCCATGTGGAAGGATTTCCGTCGTTGTGGGTGACGGCCAGGGCAGGTTCGAAGAAGTCTTCATTGCCCGAACCGCTGTACACCTCCCACCCGCGGCGGCTGACACTGCCGTCCGAGGCGGGGTGCACACTCCAACCCAGTTCTTTCAGGTCGGACTCGTTCAGCAGCCGTTCACCAAAGTAGCTCTGGTAGAGGCGGCCGTTGTCGCCCACCTGCAGCACCAGGTCGGTGCGGTCAGTGGAAATGCGTATTTGTTTCATGTCACTGGCATTCAGTGTAATGGTGGCGAGCAGTGCAAGTGCCGCCGTTGCGATGAGGTGTTTCATGGGATATAAGGGCTTTTAGTGTTACAATCCTAATTGATGTATCTTCAGGTTCTTCACTTCGGCCTCACCTCCCTGAGTATAGAAACGCAGGGCATTGTAGGGCTGGGTGGGGAACACAAGGTTGGTCATGGCGATGCGGCCACCGTCTACGAAGATTTCAACAGAGCACTTGTCTACGAACACATCGAGGTGATATGTCTTGCCTTCGCACAGCGAGAGCGGTGCCCAGGTGCCCAAAGCGAAATCGTTGATGTAGTTCACTGATTCGGTCTTACGGTGATCGTCGGTCTCTTTGGCGTGAGGTTCTGCTTTCTCGCCGAAAGCGGTCAGTCCGCTCTGAGTACGATCCATGACGAGGCGGCCGGCCTTCATGTCGAGGTAGATGTCTACCTTTTCGCCTTTATCGTTTAGCAGTTGGAAGCCTGTGGTTTGTGCTTTGCCCGGGGTGATGTCCATTTCCAGTTCGCAAGCGCCTTCGGCACCGGTAGCCAGCGGGCTGACCAGATGTTCGTCGGCCAGGGCGAAGTCGTTGACGGGTGTAGTGCCTTTGCGCAGGCCTTCGGTCTCCTTCACGGCATTGGCGGCCATGTAGATTTCACCGTCCTTGGTGTAGAGTGAAAGCTCACGAGGCAGGGCGTTGGCACCGCGGTACTGACGGATGGGAGTTACGTTGGCATACTGCCAGTTGCTCATCCAGGGAACTGCGATGGTGCGGTCGCCGGTGTTCGAGAAGCAGACAGTAGCGTAGTGGTCCTTACCGAAGTCGAGCCACTTGGTGACGCTCTTGTCGTTATCGCACTTGAATTCCTTGCCGTCAAACTCGCCTACGAAATATTCCGTAGCACTACCGCCGAAGGGGCAACCGGGGTTGATGTTGACAATCATCACCCACTTCATGTTGTCCTTGTTGCCATCGACAGGCAGCTGTACAAAGTCGGGACATTCAAACTGGTTGGGTTGTACACCGTAACCTTCGCCAAACTGGCTGAGGTATTCCCAGTTCTTCATGTCGGTGGACGAGTAGAAACGCATGTTCTTGTCGGCAGAAACAATCATGTACCACTTCTGTGCGGGTTCGTACCAGAAGACTTTCGGGTCGCGGAAATCCTTCAGTCCGTCGAACGGAGTCAGGATGGGGTTCTTTTCGTACTTGGTGTAGGTGCGGCCGTTGTCGTTGCTGTAGGCCATGCACTGTATCTGTCCGTGCTCGTCGCTGGCCGAGGTGTAGAAAGCAATCATGGCGTCCTTGCCGTAGCCGGCGCTGTTGTTCTTGTCGACAACGGAGCTACCCGAGAAGATGTGTCCCAGCGTGTCGCGTGCGATGGCCGGGTCGAGGTGTTCCCAATGAATGAGGTCGCGGCTGACGGAGTGTCCCCAGTGCATGTTGCCCCACTTCGATCCGTAGGGGTTGTACTGGAAGTACAGGTGATATTCGCCATCTTTGTAGACCAAACCATTGGCGTCGTTCATCCAGCCATAAAGCGGCGTGTGGTGATAAACGGGACGGTAATAATCGGTATTGGTAGTATCGAAAGTGTCGGCCAGGCGGATGCTATCCCAGCAGATGGCGTTAGCGGCCACGCGACCAATGGTTACAGTGGCTTCTTTGGCTCCCTGCGGCAGGGCGAAAGGCACGTAATACTCCACGCTGTCTACAGCCAGACGCACGTCCATCGCCATGTCGGCCGGACTGCCGGTATCGAGTTTCACCTTACCCTCGGCACACGATTCCTGAATGGGGAGGATGAGATATTTCTTGGGATTGCTGATGTGAACGATGGTGAGTGTATCGCCCTGATGTTCGAGGCGGATACCGTTGTTCTGCGGCTGGCAGGCGCTGAGTGCGGCAACCGTTGCCAAAGCCATTGTCAGATGATTGAAATTAAGTTTCATGGTTGCAATATCTGTTTTATACGTTTAAAGATACGAATTAAAATGTTATCCGAAAACAATCTATCTGCCTTTTATAAATTAAAGTGAAGGAGCCACCAGATGAAAGAATTGTAGAGGTGTTTCTATCGGTTGTTCCCCGAAGGGAAGTATCAGGAATCAGGAAGCCTAACCTATTGCTTCGTCTCCCGTCGCAGGAGGAATGATTCATTTAAAAGACGGTCTGTGTGTCTCCTTCACTTTCCGGCTTCCCGATTCCTTTTAGGGTTTCAGAACTTCAGGCTGGCGCTGAATTCTACGGTGAACGGACGGATGTAGCTACCTGCCATCACGTGTCCGGCATACTGTCCGGCATCTTCCTTTTCGATAAGTTCGGCACCGGCGATGCTGCCTTTAGCACCTGTCTGGTTCAGGAAGTTGACTACGGTGCAACCTAAGGCCAGTTTCTTGTTCACCTGCCAGTTCAGTCCGCCAAAGGTTTCCCAGCGGCCGTTGAAGTAGTAGGCGTCGTTGATGTTGGCGTATGTCTTGCTGAAGTAACGGAAGCTGGTCCAGATCTTCAGGTCTTTGGTGATCATGTAGCTGGGGTCGATTTCGACGATGACCTGCGGAATCTCGGCTACGATGTTGCCGGTAGCGTTGATCTGGCCTACATAGCCGTCGGAGAAGGTGACGGAAGTCTCGTACTTCTTATAGGTCGGCTTCTGGTAGGTGAAGAGGAAGTGGAAATCAAATCCCTTGAACGGATGGGTTACCACGTCGGTAGTCCAACCCAGCGTTTTGATGTCGTAAGTCAGCGGAGCGGCCATGATTTCGGTCTGACCGGCGGCTGTCTTGTGTTGCAGGTTCAGCGTAGAGTTGTTGTTGGTCTTCGAGATGTAAGAGAACAGTGAAGTCAAGCTCAACCACTCGTTGTTGTAGTAGATACCGGCACGTCCCAGGGGAACGGAAATCTTGTCGGTATTGGGCAGTGTGGCGGGAGCAAAGTTCTCGATCTTCGGGTGCTGGGTGATGTAAGTGAAGTCACCTGTCAGTCCGAACTGTCCGGTCAGCTTATAAGTAGCGGCGGCAGTCAGGGCGTAGTTCAGCCAGTCGTAGCTCATGGGCGTGGGGGCAATCTTGGTGCCATCGGCAGCAGTAGCGCCCAGGTAATAGTCGGCGAAACGGCCTACATAGTTACCCTCGGCATTCTTCACGGCTGCATTGTCGCCACGCAGGGCCTGATATTCCAGACGGGCACCGTAGTACAGGTTCAGCTGGTCGGTTACGTCCCAGTCGTGGGTGAAGTAAAGGGCTATCTTGTTTTCGTGTCCCTTGTAATATTCGGATGCATTCTTGTTGAAATCGTAGTAGTAACCGTTTCCGGCATAGGTGCGGTCGGCGTAAGTAGCATAGTCGGCATTGTAGAGGCGTACGGGGTAGCTACCGTCAGTGGGTACGGACTGGTCGTACATGGTAGTGGCCGATGCATAGTCGATGTCGTAGTACCACTCGTTCAGTCCCAAGCGCCAAGTGCTGTTACCAGCTTTGCGCGACAGTTCGGTGGTGAACATGAAGGAGTCGATGAACCCGCGGTTCAGACACGACATACGGCTTTGTACGTAGTCGCCAGTATAGGGTTTCATGCTGCCGTCGGCTGCTTCGTACAGGTAGTTGATGCCTGCTTCGTTCTGGTCGAGCGACATCGGGGTCTGATAGACGCACGAACCGGTGGAGTGGTCGTACTTCATAATGGTCTTCCAGTTCAGGCCGTTGTCCCAAGTGTAGTTGTTCATCAGGGTAAATTCGCTGCCTTTGTTCTGCACGGCGTCGTAGAGGTTGGTCTTGCAGACTTCTCCGGTACGCATGTCGCGGTATACCATTTCGTTGTCCATCGGCAGGTAAGAGGTAGTTCCGAGGGCAAACTGGCCGAACTCCTTCACACTACCGTCGCCCACGTAGACGAAGGGAGCCGACTGAGTGGCGTACATGTAGACGGGATGGCTGTTGCTGTAGTGATAGATGGCTGTCAGTTCGCCGCGTCCTTCGTTGTACTTCTTGGTGAGGGCGAACTTATAGATCTGTGTGCGGTCCTGGAAAGGAGTCGATTTGATTTTGAACGTTCCCGGGTCGAAGTCCTGATAGATGCTTCCGCTGTAGTACCAGTCTTTGGCGATGTCGCCGTTCAGGTTGAGCGAGAACTCCTGCATACCGAAGTGGTTGCTCTTATAGTTAAGTGTTCCGTTGAATCCTTTTTGTCCGAGTTGGGTGAAAGAGTTGACGGCGTAACCGATGTTGCCGGTCGTGATGGCCGTTTCCGAGATTTTCAGCAGTCCCACGTGGCTCAAGCTGGCATCAGCGCGCCACAGAGAGTTGACGGAGTGCGGGTTGGTGGCATAAGTGACGGGGATACCGTTTTCCAGCACGTTGACGTCGGCCGAGGGGAGTCCGATCTGGATTTCGCGCGGGCCGTTGGCACTGGCGGCGTTCAGCATGACGTTACGGTTACCTTCTTCTTTACTGTTCGAAGAATCATCGTTCTTGGAGGAAGCATTCTGTTCCTGCGCCAGCGCGCTTCCACATGTCAGAGCCAGAAGCACTGCGGCTGTACCGGCCTGTCGGAAAATTTGTTTCATACCTTTTTTCATGGTATCTGAATTTAGTTGTTAAACGAAAGTATTTCTTGTTTTCAAACGCTGGGCAAATGTAGGCATTGCATACTTCCGGGTATGAAACAGATGTTTCGGATGCTGGCAAAAATGTTGCATGAAACATTTGTTGCAACAGATGTAACATGCGTTATAGTGCATCCAGGAGGCTCAGAGGCGGGATTTGCGGGCACAGTAGCGTTTGCACTGCGCACAAAGGTCGTATCCCAACATGGCACCCAGGATGAAGTCTTCCTCGGGCGTCAGCCGGTTCAGCGGTTTGTCGACCATGCAGGCAATGGCATGGATGCATTCGGGTTTGCCGAAGAACAGATTAATCTTCGATTCGTCAACCGGGCGTACCAGATAGGCAATGTGCTGGCTTTGCAAGCGCGCCACAGCAAAGGCCTCGTACCGCCGGTTGACGGTATAGAGCACCATCTGGCGCACGCCTTTCTTGAACTCGTAAACGTGGTTGAGGAAAACCTTCAGATCACCGGGGTGCATGTCGGGAGAGAGAGTCATATAAGTACTACAGGGTAAAGAGAACAATTAATCCAGAAGAGGCCTCAAGGTGGCAATCCAGTCGTCGATGCGCTGCGGGGTGCGGTCGCTCTCGTTCACCTCGTCGAGGGCCAGCCCTACAAAGTTACCGTCGACCACTGCAACGGACGAGGAAAACATGTAACCGTCGGCACTGACACCGCCCCCGATGAAGTGGCATCCGCTGCCTTTCAGACCTTCGTACAAGAGGCCCATCGCGTCGCAGAACGTGTCGGCATACGATTCCGAATCGCCACAGCCGAACAGGGCCACATCCTTGCCCGTCAGGTCGGACGAGTTCAGCACCCGGATGCCGTCGTACCAGTCGTCTTGCAGTTCGCCGTCGCCCCAGGTCGAGGTGCCCAGCAGCAGTACGTCGTATCGGGCCACGAGATCGGCCGAAAGCCGGTCGGCACTATGCACATCGCCCTTGTCCACACCCAGCCGGTCGGCAATCATGCCGGCCAGCTCTTCACAGGTTCCGGTACTGGAACCATAAAAAATTCCGATTCTTTTCATTGCAACTAACAGTTTTTGATTGTCCGTTGCAAAGTAAAGGCTTTGGCCGAAGCTGTGAAATACCCAGAAATAGGCTTTCTGAAGCTGCCGTCTACCTACATGAAGTTAGCTTTTCAGGGGGATGCGTGAGGGACGTTTGAGCGGCGCAAGTGTCGCTCGCGAACAACACAAGTGTGGCTCGCGAGCCGTGCAAGTGTCCCACAAATGGAATGCAAGTGTCCCACACGAGCCGTACAAGCGTCGCTCGGTGGGGCGGAAAAAGGGTATCTGAACAGGTGGCGGAGGTCAGCGCACTTCCCAGTCGCTGATGGTGCCCGTCTCGGACGAGAAGGCGGCGCCAATCTTAAATACCCGGCGCGGATCGGCCGAATACTCCAGGGCATAGCCTTTCGAGTCGATCTGGCGCATAGCCTCGGCGGCGGTGCCGTCCAGCTTGAACTCGAATACATAAATGAACATCGGCGTCTGCACCACGCAGTCCACACGACCCTGGCTCTGCACCTTCTCCACATAGACGGTGTAAACGCTGATCAGGCGCATCAGCAGGTAGAAGGTGTACTGGAAGTAGCGTTCGCGCTCGGCTTCGTCGTCTTTCCGGCGCATGGTGTAGGGAATGCTGGCCAGAAAAGATGTGAACAGAGTGCGGAGGCGTTCGGTATCGCCGTCTTCCATGGCCAGTACCACATCGCCGGTCCAGCCCTCGACACGCTGTTTGGGCTTCAGGTACGAGGTAGCCAGCATGGTCAGGAAACCGTCTTTCACCTCGTTGTTGGGGAAGTCGAGCAAGAAGCGGTTCAGGCGCATGTCATAGCCCTTGATGGTCAGGTAGCCGCTCTGGTATATCATCGGCAGGGGGCGTTCTACGTCGGCCTTGTAGTCGATGAACTCTTCGGGGCGGTAGTATTTGCCCGTCAGTTCGTTCAGGTTCTCGTTGAAGTGGGCCAACAGGCGGATGAGGTAAGTGGGGGTGCCCGAACGGAACCAGTAGTTGTCCAGACTGCGGCTATCCAAAGCATTGAGCAGGCTGAAGGGATTATAGACGTCCGTCATGCCTTTGCTGAAGTGGTAACCGTCGTACTGTTGTTTTAGTTTCTGCTTCATGTCCTCGGGGGTGCAGTGATATTCTATCGCCATATCGGCAATGGACTGCCCGAAGTAGTGGTCGATTTCTTCCTGCGTGATGCCGCACAAGGCTTCGTAACGGGCATCCATACTGATATCCTTCGGTTGGTTAAAACCGCTGAACACACTGACCTGCGAAAACTTGGTTACACCTGTCAGCAGCACAAACTGCAGGTGGCTGTCGGCCGCCTTGAATACGGAGTAGAAGCCTTTCAGCACATTGCGGTGACGGTCTTCCAGCGTAGTGTCGGCATCGAGCACATCCAGTATCGGCTTGTCGTACTCGTCAATCAGCACCACGCAGCGGCGACCCGTCTGTTCGTGGGCTGCTTCGAGCACACGGGCAAAGCGGTTGCCCACGCTCACATCGCTTTCGGGCTGTACGCCGTACTTCTTTTCCCATCGGGACACGTAACTCTGCAATATGGCCTCCAGTTCGCCGGGATTGAAGAAATTTCCCCCGTTGAAGTCCACGTGGAACACCGGATACACTTCCCATTCCGTTTCCAGCCGTTCGATGGCCAGTCCGCGAAACAGTTCCTTGCGTCCCTCGAAATACTTCTCTAATGTCGATATCAGCAGACTCTTGCCAAAACGGCGCGGACGGCTCAGAAAGTAAATCTTGCCTTCGTGCGTCAGGTTGTAAATCATTTCGGTCTTATCCACATAAACAAATCCGCCTTCGACAATCTGGTCAAAGCTCTGCATTCCGATAGGGTATTTCATAACGGCGTTCCTCCTATTGTTTATCATTCGAGGCAAAGATAGCGAAAGGTGAGCACAGAAGCAAGACAAAAGCTTGCTTTTGGCAGGATATTACCAAACCGCATCCTATCTTTGTTAATAGAAAGATAAACAAATTATACGAAGATTGATGCAGGCCGCAAAAGACAAAACTTGAAAAATAACATTATCTTTGTGGGCACAACCAGGTCTTACTGAAAAAAATGAAACAGAAAAACATACCTCACCGACAAACCGCAAGTATAAAAACCCTGACCGCCCTCTGCTGTCTGCTCCTGCTCACAGTCTGCCTGCCCGTCCGGGCACAAGGCGAACGGATTATACTCGGCAACGAACAAACCTCCGAATACTACCCCCTGCTGCGGGGAAAACGTGTCGCCCTCTTCGGCAACCATACCAGCCTGCGCGGCAACCAGCATCTGCTGGACTGCCTGCTGGCGGACAGCATCCGCGTAGTGGCCGTCTTCTCGCCCGAACACGGTTTCCGCGGCAATGCCGACGCAGGCGAAAAGGTAGGCAGCAGCGTGGACAGCCGCACGGGTGTCCCCATCCTCTCCCTTTACGACGGTAAGGACAAGCGCCCCTCGGCAGCCTCGATGAAGAAGTTCGACGTACTGCTGGCCGACATTCAGGACGTGGGGCTGCGCTTCTATACCTATTACATCACCCTGTGCCGCCTGATGGACGCCTGCGCCGAATATGGCAAATCCGTCATCGTGCTGGACCGTCCCAATCCGAACGGCCACTACGTCGATGGCCCCGTGCTCGACATGAAGTACAAAAGTGGTGTAGGCTGGCTGCCTATTCCCGTGGTACACGGCATGACACTGGGCGAACTGGCCCGGATGGTGAACGGTGAAGGCTGGCTGCCCGCCGGGCGAACCTGCCGCCTGACCGTAGTGCCCTGCCTGAACTACACCCACCAGACACGTTACGACCTGCCCGTGCCACCCTCGCCCAATCTGCCCAACATGAAAGCCATTTACCTCTACCCCTCGCTCTGCCCGTTCGAGGGGACGGTGGTCAGTCTGGGTCGCGGAACGGACAAACCCTTCCAGATATACGGTCACCCCGATATGAAAGGCTATTCCTACAGCTTCACCCCGCGCAGCGTGCCCGGTGCCAAGAATCCGCCCCTGCTGGGCAAACGGTGCCACGGAGCAGACCTGAGCGGAAAGAGCGACGAAGAACTCCGCCGCGAAGGCCTCAACCTGACCTACGTCATCGATGCCTATCGCAACCTGAACATCGGCGACCGCTTCTTCACCTCCTTCTTCGAACTGCTGATGGGTACCTCCTACGTGCGCCAGATGATCAAGGGAGGCCGCAGTGCCGAGGAAATCAGAGCACGCTGGATGCCCGAGGTGGAACGGTTCAAGGAGCAACGCCGACCCTATCTATTGTATAACGAATAAACACTACACACATGTCTCCCCTATCCGTTCTGCTTACCCTCGCCGCCTATTTTGTCATCCTTTTCACCGTCTCCTACCTGGCCGGACGCAAAGCCGACAATGCGGGCTTTTTCACTGGGAACCGCCGTTCGTCGTGGCCAGTAGTGGCGTTTGCCATGATCGGTGCCAGCATATCGGGCGTCACCTACGTCTCCGTGCCCGGCATGGTGAAGGACAGTGGCTTCGGCTACCTTCAGATGGTGCTGGGTTTCATTGCGGGGCAGTTCATCATTGCCTTCGTACTCACGCCGCTGTTCTATCGTCTGAATCTCGTTTCGGTCTATGAATACCTGGAAAGCCGCTTCGGACGGGCATCCTACCGCACGGGGGCGTGGTTCTTCTTCCTCTCGAAGATGCTGGGAGCTGCCGTACGTCTGATGTTGGTCTGCATCACCCTGCAGTTGCTCGTCTTTGGTCCCTGCGGGTTGCCCTTCGTGCTGAATGCCGCCCTAACGGTGGCATTGGTCTGGCTCTACACCTGGCGCGGAGGCGTGAAGTCGCTCATCTGGACCGACTCGCTGAAGACGCTCTGCCTGATTGTGTCCGTCGTGCTCTGCATCGGCTACATGGCTTCGGGCCTTGGGCTCACGCTGGATGGAGCTGCGGAAGCCGTCATGTCCAGCGAGCTGTCGCGCATCTTCTTCTTCGACGACCCGAACAACCGACAATACTTCTTCAAGCAATTTCTGGCAGGTGTATTCACCACCATCGCCATGAACGGGCTGGACCAGGACATGATGCAACGCAACCTGAGCTGCCGCAACTCGCGCGAGTCACAGAAGAACCTGCTGACCAGCGCCGTGCTGCAGTTCTTCGTCATCCTGCTGTTCCTGATGCTGGGCGTACTGCTCTACCTCTTTGCCGAGAGTCGCGGCATCCGGGTGGAGAAGAGCGACGAACTGTTTCCGCTGATTGCCACCGGCGGCTACCTGCCTGTCGTGGTGGGCATCCTCTTCATCGTGGGACTTACCGCATCGGCCTATTCGGCGGCGGGCTCGGCACTGACGGCACTCACCACTTCGTTCACAGTGGACATCCTGGGCATCAAGGGAAAGACCGAAGCCGAAGTCGCCCGCCTGCGCCGCAGGGTACATGCCGGCATGGCGGTGCTGATGGGTATCGTCATCGTGGCAATCAACCTGCTGAACAATACCAGCGTCATCAACGCCGTCTATACATTGGCCAGTTATACTTACGGACCCATCCTCGGCCTGTTTGCCTTCGGCATCTTCTGCCGACGCAGGGTACGCGACCGCTACATCCCGCTGGTGGCTCTTACCTCGCCCGCACTGTGCTACGTGTTGCAGCGCAATTCCGAGGCGTGGTTCGGCGGCTACCAGTTCAGCTACGAACTGCTGATATTCAATGCACTGTTCACCTGCCTGGGGCTGTGGATGGTGAGCCTGCCCCGGAAGAACGTATAAAGAATAATCCATTATCCACTATATTTTACTTATTACAGATTATGAACATCGATTGCTACCTCCTTAGTACAGGAAACAAAGACATAGAACAGACCGTCAGCGGCCTGAAGGCCACAGGACAGGTCGCACAAATCAACCTCATCGGGCCAAAAGTACCCGCGAACCTGAGGAACGGTTACGGTATTCTGGAAATACAGACACCCTTCAGCAGCCAGGTGATGCAAACCATCGCCCGAAGCGCACAGGCACCCTATACACTGCTCTACACCAAGGACACCGCCCTCTGCCTGGGCATGTTCGCCCTGGAGCGTATGATGCGCATTCTGGAAGACAGCGGTGCAGGCATGGTCTATGCCGACCATTACCAGCTGAAGGAAGGCCGCCGACAGACAGCTCCCGTCATCGACTACCAGCCGGGGTCGCTGCGCGATGACTTCGACTTCGGCTCCGTCCTGCTGCTGCGCACCGACGCGCTGAAAGAAGCTGCCGACCGCATGACGTCCGACTATCGCTACGCCGGCCTGTACGACCTGCGCCTCAAGCTGTCGCAACATCATCAGCTGGTACACATCAACGAATACCTTTACACGGAAGTAGAGACTGACACCCGCCTGAGCGGCGAGAAGCAGTTTGACTACGTTGATCCGCGCAACCGCGACCGCCAGATTGAGATGGAGGCTGCCTGCACCGAACACCTGAAGGAGGTGGGCGCCTATCTGAAACCGGAGTTCGAGTCCGTAGCCTTCGACGCCGACGACTTCGAGTACGAAGCATCGGTCATCATCCCCGTGCGCAACCGTGTACGCACCATCCGCGACGCCATCCGCTCGGTACTGTCACAGCAAGCAGACTTCCGCTTCAACCTGATTGTCATCGACAACCACTCCACCGACGGCACCACCGAGGCCATCGACGAATTTGCAGGCGATCCGCGCCTCATCCACCTCGTGCCCGACCGCGACGACCTGGGCATCGGCGGCTGCTGGAACGTGGGTGTGCACCATCCCCAGTGCGGTAAGTTCGCCATTCAGCTGGACAGCGACGACGTCTACAAGGACGAACACACGCTCTCGACCCTCGTGCGCGCCTTCTACGAGCAACAGTGCGCCATGGTGGTGGGCACGTACCTGATGACCGACTTCCAGATGAACCCCATCCCGCCCGGCATCATCGACCACCGCGAGTGGACGCCCGACAATGGCCGCAACAACGCCCTGCGCATCAACGGCTTGGGAGCGCCCCGCGCCTTTTACACGCCCGTGCTGCGAGCGATAAAGGTGCCCAACACCAGCTATGGCGAGGACTATGCCCTGGGACTCGCCTTCTCGCGCCGCTACCGCATAGGCCGCGTTTACGACGTGGTCTATCTGTGCCGCCGCTGGGAGGGCAATTCCGATGCCGCCCTCGACATTGCGAAGCAGAATGCCAACAACCTTTATAAGGACCGCATCCGCACCTGGGAACTACAGGCTCGCATCGCACTGAACAGGCAGCGGAAAGTCTGAAAAATGCCGCGCTTGCAGGACGTCCGAGAAACACTTGTGTCGAACACGAGCCACACTTGTGTGGCTCGCGAGCCGTGCAAGTGTCCCACAAATGAAATGCAAGTGTCCCACACGGGGCATTCGGTCATTTCGTCAAATATCTATAAATCAACAAATTAAGAAATACACTTCATGAGCACTCTGAACGAAAACATACGCCTGCTGACCGAGCAGCAACTTGCCACCTGGGAAACCGCCCGCCGCAACTACGAGGCCCTTGCCCACGTGCAGCTGAAAGAGATGGACGTGCGGGGCGTGCGCTACCGGGTGCAGTTCAACCCCGCGCGCATCGTTTCGTCGGCCGCACGGGTGGACGACCGCTCGCTGCGCGAACGCCGCTGCTTCCTCTGTCCCGCCAATCGTCCGGCCGAGCAGCAAGGCATCCCCTTCCGCGGGCACTACCAGCTGTTGCTGAACCCCTTCCCCATCTTCCCCCACCACCTGACCATCGTAGAGGATGAGCATACACCCCAGCGCATAGTCACGCGGGTGGACGACATGCTGGAACTGGCCCGACTGCTGACGAACTACACCGTCTTCTACAACGGTCCCCGCTGCGGCGCCTCCGCCCCCGACCATGCCCACTTCCAGGCAGGCAGTCGCGGCTTCATGCCCATCGAAAGCCAGTGGCGCACACTGGGACAGACGCAGATAGACACCTGCGGCACAGCCCGGCTGCTACGGCTCGACGACGCACCACGCCACACGCTGGTCATCACTTCGCCCTCGGCCACGGATGCCGCACAGCTGTTCCGCCGCGTATACGACGCCCTGCCCGTCGCCCCCGGCGAAGACGAACCGATGCTGAACCTGCTGGCACTGTACGAGCCCGCCGGATGGACGCTTTTCGTCTTCCCCCGCCGCAAGCACCGCCCCTCGTGTTATTTTGCCGAAGGCGATGCCCGCCTGCTGTGCAGTCCCGCGTCGGTCGATCTGGGCGGCGTATTCATCCTGCCGCGCGAAGAAGATTTCCTCCGCATCGGCAGCCACGAGATAGAAGAAATGTTGAACGAAGTTTGTTGGGAGGGAACCCTATGATAGAACCACACATCACACACGAACCCATAATCGAAGTCGGCATCGTGTCCGGCACCGAAATCCATTTCAACCTCTCCGCGCACTACCGCCTGACGGGAACTTACGCCGGCGGCTGCGTGGTCTATTCCTGCTACGTGCAGGGTCCGCAAACCGTCCGCTACGCCGACGGACAAATCGGCTGGCAGAACAAGACCTTCGACACCCTGATGCTACAACCCGCCGAGTCGGCAGACAGCACTTTCGAGCTCCAGGAAGTCACCATCGGCATCGACTTCCACTGGCAACGGCGCGAGAACCAGACCTTCGGCGGCCTGCTGAAATTCGTCATTGAGAACGAACGCCTCACCGCCGTCAACGTCCTCCCCCTGGAAGACTACCTCGTAAGCGTCATCTCCAGCGAAATGAGTGCCCATGCCTCGGAAGAACTGCTGAAGGCGCATGCGGTGATTTCGAGGAGTTGGGCGCTGGCGCAGATGTTCAGCCTCACCCCCGACCCCTCTCCCAAGGAGAGGGGGGAAGGAGGCGGAATACAAATAACAAGCAACCTGCAAGATGCTCAAAAAGAACAAACACACACACCCTCCCCCCTCTCCTTGGGAGAGGGGCCGGGGGTGAGGCTCCGAGAGAGGACTGGGGTGAGGCCCCACTACCAAACAGCCGACCCTCTAAACTATAGCCTATTAAAAGAATTCCAGAAAGATCTGAAAAAAGAACCTACGGAGGCCGAAAAGATTGTATGGGAAATGCTGCGCAACAGGCAGACTGGTGAGAAGTTCAGACGGCAGCACATCATCGGCAATTATATTGTCGATTTCATCTGCGTCGAAAAGAAACTGATTATTGAAATAGATGGCGGCTACCATGCCTCGTCCGAACAGAAAACCTATGATGAAGACCGCGACCAACACCTGCAAGCGGAAGGCTATACCGTGCTTCGGTTCACCAACGAAGAAGTCATATCCTCCCCCGAATCCGTTTTCGAACAAATCAAGCGCCGTCTGTCCGCCCCTTCCCCCCTCTCCTTGGGAGAGGGGTCGGGGGTGAGGCATCACACGCTCTACCACGTCTGCGCCGACGACCACTGCCAGCGCTACCAGGGACTGACGCGACCCATCACCGAAAAGGCGCGGCAAGCTGTAGCCGACACACGCGGACAGGTACTGACCAGCGGAGGACGCTTGTGCGACACCCGCTACTCCAAGTGCTGCGGTGGCGCGTTCGAGGAGTTTCAGTACTGCTGGGAAGACACGCCCCAGCCCTACCTGCGCAAACAACGCGACTGGCGCGTGCCTCAGGGCGATACGACAGTGCCCGCCCCCGACCTGCCCGACCTCACCGTGGAGGCCGAAGCCAAACGCTGGATTCGGTCCACGCCCGACGCCTTCTGCCACACCACCGACCAGCGCATCCTGAAGCAGGTGCTCAACCACTACGACCAGGAAACGACTGACTTCTACCGCTGGCGGGTGGAATACACGCAAGAGGAGCTTTCGGCCCTCATCCAACGCCGCTCGGGAGTGGACTACGGACAGATCATCGACCTCGTCCCCATAGCCCGCGGCACCAGCGGACGCATCTGGCAACTGAAGATTGTGGGCACGCAGCAGACGCGCATCATCGGCAAGGAACTGGTGATACGGCGCACGCTCTCGCCCTCGCACCTCTACAGTTCGGCGTTTGTCGTCGATCGCGAAGACCTGTCGCCCGAAGGCATCCCCGCCCGCTTCATCCTGACCGGAGCCGGATGGGGGCATGGCGTAGGCCTCTGCCAGATAGGTGCCGCCGTGATGGGAGAGCAAGGCTACAAGTACGACGAGATACTGAAGCATTATTATGTGGGGGCGGAGATAGAGAATATTTATTAAAAGAAGCCTCACCCCTAACCCCTCTCCCAAGGAGAGGGGAATTAGGATAGAATACTTATAGAGAAAAAGCGAGCATAAACAAGAATAAAAAATGCACCTACTCCTCCCCTTCTCCCAAGGAGAGGGGAATTAGGATAGAATACTTATAGAGAGAAAGCGACCATAAACAAGAATAAAAAATGCACCTACTCCTCCCCTTCTACTTGGAAGAAAGGAATTAAAATAAAATACATATATAAGAAAGAAAGAACAACTATGAGCAATAACAAAAAACAAACACCCACTCCCCCCCTCTCCTTGGGAGAGGGGTCGGGGGTGAGGCCCCACAAACCCTGGCTATGGATCCCCACCCTCTACTTTGCCGAAGGGCTGCCCTACGTAGCCGTGATGACCCTGGCCGTCATCCTGTACAAGCGACTGGGACTTAGCAACACGGAGATTGCCCTCTACACCTCGTGGCTCTACCTGCCCTGGACCATCAAGCCGCTGTGGAGCCCCTTTGTGGACCTCATCAAGACCAAACGCTGGTGGATAACCACCATGCAGGCGTTGATAGCCGCCTCGATGGCGGGCATCGCCTTTTTCATCCCTACCGACCATTATGTACAGGCCACGCTGGCCTGCTTCTGGCTGATGGCCTTCGGCTCGGCCACGCACGACATTGCCGCCGACGGCTTCTACATGCTGGGACTGACCACGGGCGAACAGTCGTTCTTCGTGGGCATCCGCAACACGTTCTACCGCCTGGCCAATATCTTCGGACAAGGCATCCTGGTGATGCTGGCCGGATGGCTGGAAACGTCGGGCGGGAACATTCCGCTGGCATGGAGCCTGACGTTCTACTTCATGGCGGGTCTGTTCATTGCGATTACCCTGTACCACCGCTTCGTCCTGCCCCGCCCCGACACCGACGTACGCCGTCCCGAACTTTCGGCCGGCAAGCTGCTGAAGGACTTTGTGCAGACGTTCGTCAGTTTCTTTCGCAAGAAACACATAGGTCTGATGTTTTTCTTCCTGCTGACCTATCGCTTGGGCGAATCGCAACTGGTCAAGATAGCTTCGCCCTTCCTGCTGGACAGTCGCGAGGCAGGTGGCTTAGGACTGGACACAGCCTCCGTGGGTATGATATACGGCACACTGGGTGTGGCGGCGTTGCTGGTTGGCGGTATAGTCAGCGGACTGCTGGTGTCGCGCCACGGTTTCCGTCGCTGGCTGCTGCCCATGGCACTGGCCATCAATCTGCCCGACCTGCTTTACGTCTGGCTGGCCGTTGCTACGCCCGACAGCGCATGGGTCACGGCACTTTGCGTAGCCGTGGAGCAACTGGGTTACGGCTTCGGCTTCACCGCCTATACGCTATACCTTATATATATAGCCGAAGGCGAACACAAGACGGCACACTATGCCATCGGCACCGGCTTCATGGCGCTGGGCATGATGCTGCCCGGGATGCCCGCCGGCTGGCTGCAGGAAACGATGGGCTACTCCACCTTTTTCGTGTGGGTTTGCCTCTGCACCGTACCGGGCATCGTAGCGGCACTGCTGGTGAGAAAACAGATAGAACCGGAATTTGGGAAAAGACAGGTTAGTTGACAAGTTAACAAGTAGACGAGTTGACGAGGCTACAGGCTACAAGGCATTTCCTCGTGGTCTCGTTTACTCGTCAACTTGTCAACTAACCCAATACTTAAAAAGACCTAAGACAAACCCTCGTGGCCTCGTTAACTTATCAACTCGTTAACTTGTTTACTTGTCAACCTAAAAACTCAGAAACTTAAAAACTCAAAATATGATACTTTTAGCCGACAGCGGCTCCACCAAGACCGACTGGTGCGTGGCCGAAGGCGGGAAACCGCTGAAACAACTGACTACACGGGGCATCAACCCGTACTTTCAGACAGAGGAGGAAATAGAACAGGAAATCACCAGCGAACTGTTGCCCCGGCTGGACGGGTTACGCCCCGACAGCGTGCACTTCTACGGTGCGGGCTGCATCAACGACAAGGCAGAGGCAGTGCACCGTGCCTTGACTCGCAGCCTTGGCACCGATGCCGTAGAGGTCTGCACCGACATGCTGGCCGCTGCACGTGCCTTGTGCGGACACGAGGCGGGCATTGCCTGCATACTGGGCACAGGCTCGAACTCGTGCTTCTACAACGGTCGTGAAATTGAGGCCAATGTATCGCCCCTGGGCTTCATCCTGGGCGACGAGGGCAGTGGTGCCTGTCTGGGCAAACTATTGGTGGGCGACCTGCTGAAAGGGCAGATGCCGGCGGCACTAAAGGACGAATTCCTGTCGAAGTACGACCTTACGCCCGCCGAGATTATCGACCGCGTCTATCGCCGTCCGTTCCCCAACCGTTTTCTGGCAGGCCTGTCGCCCTTCCTGGCCGGACACTTGCAGGAACCTTGCGTGCATCGTCTGGTGACGGACAGCTTCCGCGCCTTTCTGTGCCGCAATGTGAAGCACTACGACTATCACCGGTACGAAGTCCACTTCACGGGTTCCATCGCCTTCCATTACCAACCGCTGCTGGCCGAGGCTGCCAAAGCCGAGGACATCCGCTTGGGACAAGTCGTAAAAAGTCCGCTGGAAGGACTGATCGGATTTCATGCCTAAGGCAGTTTTTGTACAATGGGGGAAGGAACTATGCAAACGACCTGTTCCCCAAACATAAAAAGCGCAGACCTACACCGAATGTTGTCCGGAATTGTCTGACAATCCCCGCACTTTTCCATTCGATATAGGTCTGCGCCTGTTTATTTATAGCGGCAATGGCTTAGTCAATGCCTTCTAACTGCAAGTCAAAGGTAAGGGCAGAATACCCCAATACGTTATTACTTCCACTCTCACCATATCCACTCTGGTAAGGAATATAAAGCATCCAACGTTCGCCTACGTGCATGTATTGCAAAGCTGCAGTCCAGCCAGTAATTACCCCACTTACCGAGAATTGTCTTGGACTGTCGAAAGCGGTCGGTGCCTTTGTTTCTGCATCGAGCACACCGCGGTCGGTAGCTGCGTATCCCTCGAACGTACCGTCGAAGGTGTAGCCTGTGATCATCGTACCGTAATAGTGAGCCTCTACGCTACTGGTATATACAGGCACGGCACCTGCCGTATTTTTTACAATCTTCTTGCAATACACATACTGCTTGCCCGCAGTGGTGCTTGCCGTAGTCTCCAAACCGAACATTTCGCCCGGTTCGAACTTGTCCGCTTCTTCCTGCGCTGCGTTCAGGGGCAGCAGACGGTCGGCAGCAAGGGCGTGAATAGAGTCGATAAAGGCAGTATTGCGCGGCTCCCAGTTGTCGTACTCGCCCACTTCTTCTACCTCATCGCAAGCGGCAAAGCCTACCGACAGAAACAGGAAGAGGGATAGGTATAAAAGACATTTGTTCATATGGATTATTTTTAGTTAACGAGTTGACATGTTAACAAGTTGAGGAGTTGACAAGTTAACGAGTTAACAAGGGAAGCGGATAAGCAGAATATTCTTTCATCCTCTGCCTCCTTCATCTTTGTAGCCTTGTTCACTTGTCAACCCGTCAACTTATCAACCAAAAAATTACAGTGTCTTCAGCAGTGAAGTGATGCTGACGCGATCGGCAATCAGACGGTCAAGGTCGGCGATGGCCACACGTTCTTGCTGCATCGTGTCGCGGTTGCGCAGTGTGACGCAGTTGTCTTCGAGTGTCTGATGGTCGACAGTGACGCAGTACGGAGTACCGATGGCATCCTGACGACGGTAGCGCTTGCCGATGGAGTCTTTCTCGTCGTACTGGCAGTTGAAGTGGAACTTCAGTGCGTCGATAATCTCGCGTGCCTTCTCGGGCAGTCCGTCTTTCTTGACAAGCGGCATCACGGCCAGTTTCACCGGAGCCAGGGCAGCGGGCAACTTCAGCACTACGCGGCTTTCGCCGTTTTCGAGCTGCTCTTCCTTATAAGAAGCCGACATGATGCTGAGGAACATACGGTCGACACCGATTGAAGTCTCGATGACGTACGGTGTGTAGCTTTCGTTGGTTTCGGGATCGAAGTACTTGATATTCTTGCCCGAGAACTTCTCGTGTTGCGAAAGGTCGAAGTTGGTACGGCTGTGGATACCTTCCACTTCCTTGAAACCGAAGGGCATCAGGAATTCGATGTCGGTAGCGGCGTTGGCGTAGTGAGCCAGTTTTTCGTGGTCGTGGTAGCGGTAGTGATCGTCGCCAAAGCCCAGGGCCTTGTGCCATTTCAGGCGGATTTCTTTCCACTTCTTGAACCATTCGAGCTCGGTGCCGGGTTTTACGAAGAACTGCATTTCCATCTGTTCGAACTCGCGCATGCGGAAGATGAACTGACGGGCTACAATCTCGTTACGGAATGCTTTTCCTATCTGGGCGATACCGAAGGGGATCTTCATACGGCCCGTCTTCTGCACGTTCAGGTAGTTGACGAAGATACCTTGTGCTGTCTCGGGACGGAGGTATACCTTCATGGAGCCGTCGGCAGTCGAACCCATTTCGGTAGAGAACATCAGGTTGAACTGACGTACTTCGGTCCAGTTCTTCGTACCGCTGATGGGGCATACGATTTCTTCGTCAAGGATGATCTGACGCAATTCGTTCAGGTCGGGACCGGCGTTCATCGCGTCGGAGTAGCGTTGGTGCAGGGCGTCGCGCTTGGCCTGATGTTCCAGCACACGGGCATTGGTGCTGCGGAACTGAGCCTCGTCGAAGGCGTCGCCAAACTTCTTGGCAGCCTTGGCCACTTCCTTATTGATTTTTTCGTCGTACTTGGCTATCTGGTCTTCGATAAGAACATCGGCACGATAACGTTTCTTCGAGTCACGGTTGTCGATGAGCGGATCGTTGAACGCATCCACGTGTCCGCTGGCCTTCCATATTGTGGGGTGCATGAAGATGGCCGAGTCGATGCCCACGATGTTTTCGTGGAGCAGCACCATGCTCTGCCACCAGTATTGCTTGATGTTGTTTTTCAGTTCCACACCATTCTGTCCGTAGTCATACACGGCTCCCAGCCCGTCGTAGATTTCGCTGCTGGGGAACACAAAACCATACTCCTTGCAGTGTGATACAAGTTTCTTAAAAACGTCTTCTTGTGCCATTTTCTTAAAATATCGATTAATTTTATTGCTAATTCTCGTTTAAAACGCCACAAAGATAGATATTTATCCAATATGTAGCACCGTGCAAGGACTTAATAATTGAAAATTTACGCACCCCTTCAGCCTCTGCCTCCTGCCCTTACCCCCTGCGGAGAGGCACGCACGCAAGGCCTTCGAGCCACACTTGCATTCCATTTGTGGGACACTTGCACGGCTCGCGAGCCGTACAAGTGTTGCTCGCGAGCCGTGCAAGTGTGGAACAAAGGGGGGAGAAACACTTGCGAAACAGGGGGCAAAAATCGAGAAATAGGGGTGTATTCTTCGGTTTCACTGCACAAAATCCCGATAATTTTCGTAATTTTGCCTGCAACAGAAAAAATTTCCGTAACGACATTGACAATTCCCCGATAGAATATGAGCGAAAACTTGGACGAACCGAAAGACGATTTGGAAAAAGACTTCAACGAAGCAGGCAGCGAAGAACACTCCGACTACAAACCCGCCGACACGAAAGATGCCAACGTGAAACACCAGCTGAGCGGCATGTACCAGAACTGGTTTCTGGACTACGCCTCGTACGTCATACTGGAACGCGCCGTGCCGCACATCCTCGACGGACTGAAGCCCGTGCAACGCCGCATCCTGCACTCCATGCGCCGCATGGAAGACGGCCGCTACAACAAGGTGGCCAACATCGTGGGGCACACCATGCAGTTCCACCCCCACGGCGACGCCTCCATCGGCGACGCGCTGGTGCAGCTTGGACAGAAGGACCTCCTCATCGACTGCCAAGGTAACTGGGGAAACATACTGACCGGCGATAGTGCCGCTGCCCCCCGTTACATCGAAGCACGCCTCTCGAAGTTCGCCCTCGACGTGGTGTTCAATCCCAAGACCACCGAGTGGAAGCTGTCGTACGACGGACGCAACCGCGAACCCGTCACCCTGCCCGTCAAGTTCCCGTTGCTGCTGGTTCAGGGAGTCGAAGGTATCGCCGTGGGATTGTCGTCGAAGATACTGCCGCACAACTTCAACGAGCTGTGCGACGCCGCCGTCCGCTACCTGCATCACGAAGAATTCCGACTCTACCCCGACTTCCAGACCGGAGGCAGCATCGACGTCAGCAAGTACAACGACGGCGAACGGGGAGGCGCCGTACGCATCCGCGCACGCATCGAGAAGATTGACAACAAGACCCTCGCCATCCGCGAAATTCCCTACGGCAAAACCGTGGCAAGCGTGTGCGACTCCATCGTAAAGGCCAGCGAAAAGGGCAAAATCAAGGTGAAGAAGGTGGAAGACCTTACCTCGGGCAACGTCGAGATACTCGTCCACCTGGCTCCCGGCGTGTCGTCGGACAAAACCATCGACGCCCTGTACGCCTTCACCGACTGCGAGGTGAGCATCTCGCCCAACTGCTGCGTCATCGACGCACAAAAGCCCCACTTCCTCACCGTGAGCGACGTGCTGCGCAAGTCCGTGGACAACACCCTGGCCCTGCTTCGCCGCGAACTCCAGATACGCCGTGGCGAAATCATGGAAAGCCTGCACTTCGCCTCGCTCGAAAAAGTATTCATCGAAGAGCGCATCTACAAGGACCGCGAGTTCGAACAGGCCCCGAACATGGACGCCGCCTGCGAACACATCGACCTGCGCCTGACGCCCTACTACCCCACCTTCGTACGCGAGGTGACCAAGGACGACATCCTGCGGCTGATGGAAATCAAGATGGCGCGTATCCTCAAGTTCAACTCCGACAAGGCCGAAGAAGCCATCGCCCGCATGAAAGCCGACATCGAAGAGATTGACCGCCATCTGGACAACATCGTGGAATACACCGTCGACTGGTTCCGCATGTTGCAAAACAAGTACGGCAAGAACTTCCCCCGCCGCACCGAGCTGCGCAATTTCGACACCATAGACTCGGCCAAAGTGGTCGAGGCCAATGAAAAACTATACATCAACCGCGAGGAGGGCTTCATCGGAACCAGTCTGAAGAAAGACGAGTTCCTGGCCAACTGCTCCAACCTGGACGACGTCATCATCTTCTTCCGCGACGGACGCTACCTTGTCACCCCCGTGGCCGACAAGAAGTTCGTGGGCAAGAACATACTCTATGCCAACGTGTTCAAGAAGAACGACAAGCGCACCATCTACAACCTGTGCTACCGCGACGGCAAGGAAGGCACCACTTACATCAAGCGCTTTGCCGTGACCTCCGTCGTGCGCGACCGCGAGTACGACGTCACCCAAGGCACCCCCGATTCGCGCATCACCTACTTCACTGCCAACCCCAACGGCGAGGCCGAAATCATCAAAGTCACCCTGAAACCTAACCCGCGCCTGCGCAAAATCATCTTCGAGGAAGACTTCAGCAAGATAGGCATCAAGGGACGGCAGGCCATCGGAAACATTCTGACCCGCAACCCGGTGCACAAAATCAGCCTGAAGCAACGGGGAGGCTCTACCCTGGGCGGACGAAAAGTATGGTTCGACAGCGACGTGCTGCGCCTGAACTACGACGGACGCGGCGACTACTTAGGCGAATTCCAGAGCGACGAACTCATCCTGGTGGTGCTGAACAACGGAGACTTCTATACCACCAACTTCGACGTCAACAACCATTACGAAGACAACATCCGCATCATCGAGAAATTCAGTCCCGACAAGGTGTGGACCGCCGTCCTCTACGATGCCGACCAGCAGAACTATCCCTACATCAAGCGCTTCTGCTTCGAGCCCTTCACCCGCAAGCAGAACTACCTGGGCGAGAACAAGAACAACCGCCTCATTCTGCTGACCGACGAATACTATCCGCGCCTGGAAGTAGTATTCGGCGGACACGACAGCTTCCGAGAGCCATTGGTAGTCGAAGCCGACGAGTTCATCGCCGTGAAGGGCTTCAAGGCCAAGGGAAAGCGTCTGACGACCTTCACCGTTGAGACCATCAACGAGCTGGAGCCCACCCGTCAGCCCGAACTGCCCGACGACAACGCCGGCAACACTCCCGACGAAGAGCCCGAAAACCTGGACCCCGACCGCGACAAGAGCGAGGGCGACATCATCGACGAGATAACGGGACAGATGAAACTCTTCTAAGGAAATCAGGACTATGCCTTTACTGAAACAACAAAAAAGTTTTTGAGCGAAGCGAATGAAAAATAAAGAATAAAGAATTACGAAATGCGGGATGCCCCGGACATTTCTTTAAAGAATAAGATGAACCACAGATTTTTATACCTAATCCTGACCCTGCTCGGCTGCACCACGCTGGCGGCACAAAGCCCCGAACAGCAAGCCGTGCAGGCACTGAAGGCCGACTCGGCGGCAAAGAGCCGCTTCATCACCCGCGCAACACTGTACGGCGTGGGGGCCACCAACGTATTCGATACCTACCTGTCGCCACAGGAGTACCGGGGCATTGAGTTCCGCATCGCACGCGAAAGCATGCGCATGACCCACTGGCTGGACGGCAACATCTCGCGCCAGACCTTCTTCCAAGGCAACCTGGGCTACACGCACAACCGTGCGGACAATAACAACACCGTGAACGCCCTGCTCAACTGGAACTATGCCCTGCACTACAACTTCCGCCTGACCGACAACTTCCGCCTGCTGGCCGGAGCTGCGGGCGAGCTGAACGGAGGCTTCGTCTACAACATGCGCAACGGCAACAACCCCGCACAGGCACGTGCCTACGTCAACCTGGCCGCATCGGGCATGGCCATCTGGAACCTGCGCATCCGCAACTACCCCCTCACGCTGCGTTACCAGCTGAACCTGCCCGTCATGGGTCTGATGTTCTCGCCCCACTACGGACAGTCGTACTACGAAATATTCTCGCTGGGCAATGCCGGCGGAGTGGTTCGCTTCACCTCGCTGCACAACCAGCCCTCGCTGCGGCAAATGCTGACGGCCGACTTCCCCGTAGGACGCGTCAAGATGCGCCTGGCCTATCTGTGGGACGTACAACAGTCCAGCATCAACGACATCCGCACACATACGTACTCGCACGTATTCATGGTGGGCTTCGTGAAAGAACTCTACCTGATGCGCAACAAATAAACCGAAAGCCTTATGAAAACCCGTTATACCCTATACAGCTTGCTGCTGTCCCTGCTTGTGCTGGCAGGCGGCTGCATCCGCGAAGAAGAATTCGACAATACCCCGCAGGGCAACTTCGAAGCCCTTTGGAAAATCATCGACGAGCAATACTGCTTCCTCGACTACAAACAGATAGACTGGGACGCCATCCACGACAAGTACCAGCCCCTGATCAGTCCGGGCATGAGCAACGACGGTCTGTTCGAAGTGCTGGGCAACATGCTGGCCGAACTGAAGGACGGACACGTCAACCTGTACAGCGCCTCGAACACCGCCCGATACTGGGACTGGTATCTGGACTACCCGCGCAATTTCGACGAAGCCATCATCGAACAATACCTGGGACGCGACTACCGCATCTCGGGCGGAATGAAATACCGCATCCTCGACGATAACATCGGCTACATCTACTACGGCGACTTCTCGTCGGGCGTGGGCGACGGCAATTTGGACGAAGCCCTGTCGTACCTCTCCATCTGCAACGGCCTCATCATCGACGTGCGAAACAACGGAGGAGGCAATCTTACCTATGCCAGCCGCATTGCAGCCCGATTCACCAACGAACGGGTGCTGACGGGCTACATACAGCACAAGACCGGCAAGGGTCACAACGACTTCTCCGACCCCGAACCTATCTACCTGGAGCCTTCGAACAGCATCCGCTGGCAGAAACAGACGGTGGTACTGACCAACCGCCACGCCTACAGCGCCACCAACGACTTTGTCAACTCGATGAGTGTGCTGCCCGGCGTCACCCTCGTGGGCGACAAGACCGGAGGCGGTTCGGGCCTGCCCTTCTCGTCGGAGCTGCCCAACGGCTGGGCGGTGCGTTTCTCGGCCAGTCCGCACCTGAATGCGCAGATGGAACAGATTGAGTTCGGCATCGATCCCGACATTCACATCGACATAGACGAAGCCGACCAGAGCAAAGGCATAGACACCCTCATCGAACGGGCCCGCCAGCTGCTGAAGTCGGGGCAGTAAGCCTTCCTGCAAACGGCCTGAAGGCATCGTACAGACGCAGTTTATGCCCAGCAACCGCCAAAATCTTTGTCAAAGAGTTTGGCACAACCGAAAATCTTATTATCTTTGCCCCCGCTAAACCAAATTAGCCCCCGGCGGGTGTGGCGTAATTGGCAGCCGCGCCAGACTTAGGATCTGGTGCCGCAAGGCGTGTAGGTTCGAGTCCTATCACCCGCACTCCTTCGCTGAAGGAAAAAAGAAGATGCACCTCAATCGGGGTGCATCTTCTTTTTTTGTCCATGCCCGACGGTCTGTTCCGCCGGCATGCCGCCGCCCTGTTTACGACCGGAGCAAGCCCCGCCACAAGCCCTCTGGACAGGGGGTTGAGCGACGCAAGTGTGGCTCGCGAACAACACTTGTGTGGCTCGGGAGAAACACAAGTACGGCTCGCGAGCCGTGCAAGTGTCCTGTAAACCGTCTGTTTTTACTCCATTCCGCCGCCGGAAGCTCCGCTGCTTTCGCCCGACTTCACATCGTCGTTCGAGATAGTTCGTGCTGCTTTCTTCACGCTGGCCTTCAGTTCGCCAATGCGGTAGCTGATGCTGACACCGAAGCGCATTTGCGGATATTTGTTCCACGTGTCGTAGACGAAGCCTTGTCCCTCGATGTGCGACTCGTTACGGTTGTACTTCTTCAGGAAGTTGCTGGCAAAAGCCGAAAGCGACAACCGCCGTTCCATGAACGACTTGTTCAGACTCAGGCTATAGCCGAAGTAACTGCTGCCTTTTCCCTGCAACATAATCCACGGAGTCTGGCCGAAGACGTTCAGACTCAATCGCCAGTCGTACTTGAAGGTCTGCTGCGCCCCGCCGTAGCCGAAGAAGCTCCAGCCGCTGTTCTGCAGTCCCTGTGCGCCTTTCACGTCGACGTAGTTGCCATACAGGTTGGTGTAGATGCGCGTATTCTTCGTGGCGTTCCAGTTGATATAGCCGCTCAGACTGAAGTTACGGTTCTTGCCGATGTTCCGGTAGGTGGTGTAGAGCACGTCTTTGCCCGTCTTCTTGCTTTCGTCCAGCCCGGGAATATCGTCCTCGGACACCAGGCTGGTGACGGAGTTGATGCTATTGTTCGTAAACGAATAGCGGGCAGTCAGGTTGATGTTGAACTTCTGTGTGAAGTTGCTGTAGCTGAGGTCGAAGGCATGGCTGTGCTCGCTCTCCAGCTCGGGATTACCCCGACGGAGGTTGGAGGGATTCATATCGTCGAGGTAAGGATTCAGATAACTGATGCTCGGACGATAGATGCGCATGTTGTAGCCCAGGCGCAGGTTCGACAGGTCGCTCAACTTCCAGCCCAGCGAAGCAGAAGGCACTACGTCGTCGTAGTTCTTGCGGAAGTCGTCGCCACGGCCCAGCAGGTATTCCACGTCTTCGATGGTATGTTCATAGCGCACGCCCAGACGGCCCGAAAGCTTTTCCCACTTCAGTCCGTAGCCCAGGTAGGCAGCCAGAATGTCGTTGCGGTGACGGTAGTGCATGCTGTACTCCTCGTCGAACTGGTAATCCGAGTTGGTTTCGGCAGCCGTGCGCAGGTAGCGGTCGTTGTCCGAGGCGTTGTTGCGCAGGATGTACTTCACGCCCGTCTCTATGGTGTGCATCTTGCCGATGGGCGTAGTGTAGTCGGCCTGGAAGGTATGTTCGGTAGTGTTCTGACTGCCGTCGGTATGCTGGTCCTGCAAGCGTCGCAGGTAGTCGGCCCAGTCGGTTTCGCCGAAGGCAATGCCGTATTCGGAGTAAGCGTCCGAGGTTTGCGGGCGGGTATTGATTTTGTACGAGAACGTCAGCATGCGGCCTGCCACCGTACGCGACAACTTCTGATAGTCGATGCCTCCGTCGATGGAGTACCACGACGACTCGCTCCGGCTGCCGATGCCATACTGGTAGAGCAGGTGGTTGTCCAGCGGCGAGAATCCGCGATAGGCACTACCACCGTTGCTGTTGCTGCCGCCGCCCCACAGGCCGAAAGAGGCCGAAATCAGGTTCAGCGAGTCGATCTCGTAACTGGCTTCCATGCTGCCCGACTGGAACGAATAGTTGCTTTCGCTGCTTCCGTCGTAATCCAGGTTGGCCACGTCGGCAGAAACCTCGGTAGCACGCTGCGAACCGCCCGAATAGCTGCGGGGCGAGTCGTTATAGTTGTAGTTGTAGCGTGCGCTTACGGTCAGTTTGCCTTTCTGCACGGTGCCGAACAGTCCGCCTCCGGCGCCGCGGTTGCTGACGTTACCGCTTACGGTCACCGTGTAGCCTTCAAATCCGCTACCCTCGGTCACGATGTTCAGGATACCACCCACACCCTCGGCATCGTATTTAGGGCCGGGGTTGGTGATGACCTCAATGTGCTTGATGGTGTTGGCGGGCATGCTCTTCAGCACTTCGGTGGGGTTGTTGCTCATCATGTTGTTGGGCTTGCCGTTCACGTAGACCTTGAAGGAGCTGCTTCCGTTCACTTTGATGTTGTCTTCTCCGTCCACGGTCACCAGGGGTACCTTACGAAGCATTTCGAGCAGCGAGTTGGTCTCCGAGTCGGGGTCGTCCTTCACGTTGTATTCTATTTTGTCAATGTCGGCCTTCACCAGCGGCTTCTGTGCTACTACTTCCACCTGGCCCAGTTCGTTCGAGGCATCGGTGACGTAGAGGGTTCCGAAGTCTACCAGCTTCTCGCCGGCCTTGACAGTAAAGTTTTTCACAATGGGGTTGCGTCCCACCGAAGTGATGGTCAGCACAAAGTTTCCTGTGCCGGGCACCTTCTCGCGGAATTCACCTTTCATGTCCGACACCAGCATTTTCACCGCCTGCTGCGGTTTCTCTTTCTTAGCCACTCGGATGGTAGCATACGGCTCGCCTTCGTGGGTGAGCGAATCGAGCAGCACTCCCTTGATCTGGAAAGTAGCCGCCGTGCCCTGTGCCACTGCTACGGCCGATACTCCGACGAGCATCCACAGCAGTACACAGCACTTCATCATGCGTTTAGCGCTTTTCATACTCTTTTAAAATAACCTACTGTCTGTTTGTTGATGTATTGTTCTGGCCGTATGCCTCTCTTCTTACATACGACTGGGCAAAAATAGAACGTTTTCCGATAGTTACGAGAGTTTCGGAGTTAAAAAAGGCAAAACTACACGAATTCGCAAGTCAGCCGGTACAGTTGCTTCTGTACCGATTTTCCAAAATGATGCACATTGGGATAGTTTAAGCTACTTTATAAAATAGAAAAGCAGGAGCAGGCATACGTTGACGGCAATCACGCAACCGAAGCCTTTCAGTATCCAAACACGCAGTGCACTGCCCCGCCCCGCAAAGAAAAGGGCGTAGCACATGTTGACAGCAATGTTGCTGACAATGGCCTGCATGCTGCACGCCGTAATGACAAGCGTGGCCACGCCGCCCGTACCTTGCAGCAGGTTCAGGATGAACGGGGTAATGTCGCTGAAACCGGAAACAAAAGACAGCAACGTCAGACCGCCCGTACCGGCATAGAGCAGCGTATAGTGCGTCAGCACGGTAAACACAACAAACAGCCCCGCAAAAATCAGAGCCACCTTGAACTCAAGTGGGTTGCGGCTGTCTTCTTCCTCCTCGCTCTGCCCGGCTTCGTTCGTACGCTTGCGGCGCAGGTGCAGATACCATGCCGCCCCAGCCGACACGACTGACATACCCAGCAGGTAAGGATAAATGGTCAGCAGCGTTTCGCGGCTGAAGATGCCTATCAGGATGAGGAAACGCAGAAACATCATGCTCACCGCCAGCAGCATGGCAGCCACATACTCGGGTGCCTCCTGTGCCGAAGCTCCCCGACTCTTGCGGGCCAGCACCGAAATGGTAGCCGTACTGCTGTATAGTCCGCCGATGATGCCCGACACCAAGATGCCCGACTCGCGGAACACATAGCGCCGCAACAGGTACGAAAGGTAGGAAATGCCCGACACCACCACCGTAGCCAGCCAGATGCTGTAAGGCGTCAGCTTGACGCCGGGAATCAGCGTCTTATCGGGCAGCATCGGCAGTATGATGCCACTGATGGCGAGGAACTTGGCCAGCGTAATCATTTCGTCGTTCTTCATGCGCTGTGCCAGCTCGGTAAAGGTATGTTTCAGTTCGGTGAACAGCAACACGGTGACCACCACCATGATGTAGAACCACGAAGGCTGCGTGGCCACGATGGGAGCGATGCAATAGGTAATAAGGGCGATGACGATGGTCGTCACCCCGAATACGCGGTACTGCGTCTGCTTGACGTAATAGTTCAGTGCCAGCAGCACACCCAACACAGCCCCGCCACCCATAAACAGACGATAGTCCACGGGGTCGAGGATATAAAGCAGATAACCCAGAATGCCGATGAAAGTAAACGTGCGGTCGGTTCCGAAGAGCGTAGTTTCGCCTTCGTGCTTCAGGCTGATGCGCCGTTGCGAAAGCCCGATGAGCAGGGAGAAGAGGGTCACCAGTACGAAGGTGACCAGTTCGCGGGGCAGGTATTGATAAAGTTTCTCCATAATACTCCGTTATAAAATTGGCTGGCACCTCCCGCGCCCGCACGTCGTCACCAGCGGCAGAAAGGATGCCTCATCAGCTGCGCATTGTAGTAACGGGCGTCTCCCGTCACTTCCTGCCCGATGAAATCGGGCTTTTCGAAGGGTTCGTCGGGCGAGGACAGTTCGACCTCGGCAATGACCAGCCCTTCGTTTTCGCCATAGAATTCGTCCACTTCGAACACGTGCCGGCCGCTCCGCACCAGGTAGCGCGTCTTGTCGATGGCACCCGGTTCGCAGATTTTCATCAGGTCGCGGGCTTCGTCCAGCGGTATCTCCTTCTCCCACTCGTAACGGCTGATGCCCGAGGCATCGGCGGGTCCCTTTATGGTGAGGTAGCCTTTGTCGTCGCGAATACGGATGCGCACGGTCCGCCCGCGCGCACTACAGATGTATCCCTGCACGATGCGGCTGCTGGCGTAGGCCTTCGACTTGTACTCGCCGTCGACGAGGAATTTCCGTTCGATCTCTTGTGGCATAATTCTATCTTCTTATCAGCCCCAGAAGGAGTAGAGCACAAACATTGCAATGACCAGGACTACGGCTACGACGCCGATGCCTATCAGAACTTTCTTGCCTTGCTCTTCTTCCTTGCGGGTGTGTCCCATATTTTTCTTATTCTTTCCCATGGTCTTTCTATAGTTTTAAGTTCAACGATGAACAAAGTAAGAGGAAAAAAGGGAGGAATGCAAGAAAAAAGAAAGAAAATTTGTGTTTTTCGCGTCCGGCAGGCAATCGGCTGCCATCCGGAGGGCCGGAAACGGGAAATCGGGGCAGAAACAGGGGCTTTACAGGACACTTGTACGGCTCGTGTGGAATGCAAGTGTGGCTCGTGAGCCGTGCAAGTGTCGCTCGCGAGCCGTACAAGTGTCCCAGACGAGCCACACAGGTGTCCCACAAACCGGTGAAATGTGCCCTGTAAAAAAAAGAGACGCGGCTGCAGGTGCGAATCCCTACAGCCGCGTCCCCGGCCATCCGTGTCCAAGAGGACACGAACGTTATTCTGCTCCGGCAAATTCCATCAGGTAAGCCTTGACGAATCCGTCTATCTTACCGTCCATAACGCCGTTCACGTCGCTTGTCTGGTAGTTGGTGCGGTGGTCCTTCACACGGCGATCGTCGAAGACGTAGCTGCGGATCTGCGAACCCCACTCAATCTTCTTCTTGCCGGCCTCAACCTTCGCCTGCTCGGCCATGCGGTGCTTCATCTCTTTATCGTACAGCATGGAGCGAAGGAGTCGCAATGCGTTTTCGCGGTTCTTCGGCTGGTCGCGCGTCTCGGTGTTTTCAATCAGGATTTCTTCTTCCTCGCCCGTGTAGGGGTCTTTGTACTGATAACGCAGACGGACACCGGACTCAACCTTGTTCACGTTCTGTCCACCCGCACCACCGCTTCGGAAGGTATCCCACGAAATGCGTGCCGGCTCGATGGTCACTTCGATGGTATCGTCGACCAACGGGGTAACAAAGACGGATGCAAACGACGTCATTCGCTTGCCCTGCGCGTTGTAGGGCGACACACGTACCAGGCGGTGTACTCCGTTTTCGCCTTTCAGGTAACCGTAGGCATAGCTGCCTGCTATTTCGATGGTACAGGTCTTGATGCCCGCTTCGTCACCTTCCTGCAAGTTGGCAATCGTGGCTTTGTAACCATGAGTTTCGGCATAGCGCAAGTACATACGCATCAGCATGCTGGCCCAGTCCTGGCTTTCCGTACCTCCGGCACCGGAGTTGATCTTCAGCACGCAGTCCATCTGGTCGGCCTCGTCGCGAAGCATGTTCTTCAGTTCGAGTGCCTCGACGGCATCGGCAGCTTTGCTGTAAGCCTCGTCCACCTCTTCTTCGGTCACCAGTTCGTCTTTATAGAAGTCGAAAGCCAGCTGCAGTTCGTCGGCCAGGGTCTTCACTTCGTTGTATCCCTCAATCCATTGCTGCAGGCCTTTCACCTTCTTCATCTGCGCTTCGGCAGCCTTCTGGTCGTCCCAGAAGCCGGGTGCCTGCGTGCGCAGCTGCTCTTCTTCTACTTGAATCTTTTTCCCTTCGATGTCCAGATAGCGGCAGAGCGCTTCGGTACGTTCCTTGATGTCCTTCAGTTGTTCTATGGTAATCATCTGTCTATGTGATTTAGCTGTTATTCTTGATGCATGGAAGCCGAAATCTGCGCAAAAGACCTGCCTTCGGCAGCAGATTCTTCCGTTCGGCTTGCAAAGGTATGAAAAAAACGCATAAATTTGCGGTTATCAACCTAATTAAGTATTGCTTATGAACAAACGAATCAGACAATTCGGTTTTTCGCTCCTGCTGCTGGCCACGTTAGGACTGGGCAGCTGCAGTTCGAAGTACAGTTACGAGACTGTTCCCAACGACCCGCTTCAGGCACGCATCTACACCCTGGACAACGGGCTGAAAGTGTACATGACCGTCAACAAGGACGAGCCACGCATCCAGACCTACATCGCCGTGCGTGTAGGCGGTAAGAACGACCCCGCCGAAACAACCGGTCTGGCCCACTACTTCGAACACCTGATGTTCAAGGGTACCAACCACTTCGGCACCCAGAACTACGAAGTGGAAAAGCCATTGCTGGACCAGATTGAACAGACATTCGAAGTCTACCGCAAGACCACCGACGAAGCCGAGCGCAAAGCCCTTTACCACGTCATCGACAGCCTTTCGTTCGAGGCCTCGAAATATGCCATCCCCAACGAATACGACAAGCTGATGGCCGCCATCGGAGCTAACGGCACCAACGCCTACACCAGCTACGACGTGACCTGCTACACGGAAGACATCCCCAGCAATCAGGTGGAAAACTGGGCCAAGATTCAGGCCGACCGCTTCAAGAACTGCGTGATCCGCGGTTTCCACACCGAGCTGGAGACGGTATACGAAGAAAAGAACATGTCGCTCACCCAGGACGGACGCAAGGTGTACGAACAGACCCTCGCCGCCCTCTTCCCCCATCACCCCTACGGCACACAGACCGTGCTGGGTACACAGGAAGATCTGAAGAATCCTTCCATCACCAACATCAAGAACTACTTCAAGACGTGGTACGTGCCCAACAACATGGCCATCTGCCTCAGCGGTGACTTCGATCCCGACCAGATGATTGCCACCATCGACAAGTACTTCGGCGACATGCAGCCCAACCCCAATCTGCCCAAGCTCGACCTGCCCAAGGAAACGCCTATCACCGCGCCCGTCGTACGCGAAGTGTTCGGTCCCGAAGCCGAGAACGTAAGCCTGGCATGGCGATTCCCCGGCGCAGCCAGCAAGGACATCGAAACCCTACAAATCGTATCGCAAATATTGTACAACGGACAGGCTGGCCTCATCGACCTCGACCTGGCGCAACAGCAGAAGACACTGCTTGCCTACTGCTATCCCATGACCATGAGCGACTACAGCGCCTTCCTGATGGCCGGACGCCCCAAAGCCGGACAGACGCTGGACGAAGTGAAAGACCTGCTGCTGGGCGAGCTGAAGAAGCTGCGCGACGGCGACTTTGACGAAAGCCTGCTCGAAGCCAACATCAACAACTTCAAGCTGTACCAGCTGAAACAGCAGGAAAGCAACGACGCCCGTGCCGATTGGTTCGTACAGTCGTTCATCAACGGAAGCCAATGGGCCGACGAAGTGACCGCTCTGGACCGCATGGCCAAACTGACCAAGCAAGACATCGTGGACTTTGCCAACAAGTATCTGAAGGACGACAACTATGCCATCATCTACAAACATCAGGGCAAGGATCCCAATGAAAAGAAGATAGAGAAACCCCAGATTACGCCCATCGTGATGAACCGCGACACCGTGAGCGCCTTCCTCAAAGAGATTCAGGCAAGCACGGTGCAACCCATCGAACCGGTCTTCCTGGACTTCTCGAAAGACCTGACCCAACTGAAGGCCAAGGACGACATCCCCGTCATCTACCGCCACAACAGCACGAACGACCTGTTCGAACTGATTTACCTCTTCGACATGGGCAACCGCAACGATAAGGCGCTGGGCATGGCCGCCCAATACCTGGAGTATCTGGGCACCTCGGACATGACGCCCGAACAGGTGAAGAGTGAGTTCTACCGTATGGCTTGCACCTTCTATGTGTCGCCGGGCAGCGAACGTACCTATATCGTACTCTCCGGCCTCAACGAAAACATGCCGCAAGCCGTGGCCCTGTTCGAGAAACTGCTGGCCGACGCTCAAGTCAACCCCGAAGCCTACAACAACCTGGTGGCCGACCTGCAGAAGAGCCGCTCCGACGCCAAGCTGAACCAGTCGCAGAACTTCAGCCGACTGATGGTCTACACCGAGTGGGGCCCCACCAACTACGCCACCAACCAGCTGAGCGAAGCCGAACTGAAGGCCATGGATCCGCAGCAACTTGTCGACCGCATTCACCAACTGAACAGCTACAAGCACCGCATCACCTACTACGGTCCCAGCAAGACCGAAGAGCTGCTGGCCGTCATCAACAAGGAACACCGTGTGCCCGACACCCTGAAAGACGTACCGCAAGGCATCGAGTTCAAGCAACAGCTTACGCCGGAAACCAAAGTCTACATCGCCCCCTACGAAGCCAAGAACATCTACATGGCACAGATTTCGAACCGAGGCGAAAAGTATGACCCGGCTATCGAACCCGGTCGCAGACTGTACAACGAATACTTTGGCGGCGGAATGAACTCCATCGTCTTCCAGGAAATGCGCGAAAGCCGCGGGCTGGCCTACTCGGCATGGGCCGGAATGGACCGTCCGAGCCTGCCCAAGTACAACTACACGGTCAGCACGTACATCGCCACCCAGAACGACAAACTGATGGACGCCATCCGCACGTTCAACGACATCATCGACAACATGCCCCAGTCCGAAGCCGCCTTCAAGCTGGCCAAGGAAGGCCTCATCGCCCGACTGCGCACCGAACGCATCCTGAAGAGCGACATCATCTGGGCATACATCAACGCACAGGACATGGGCGAAACGACCGACAGCCGCATCCGCCTGTACAACGACGTGCAGACCGCAACCCTGAAGGACGTCATCGACTTCCAGCAGAAATGGATCAAAGGCCGCACGTACAACTATTGCATCCTGGGCGACAAGAAAGAACTCGACATGGAATCGCTGAAGAAGATAGGTCCCGTCATCGAACTGACCACGGAAGACATCTTCGGCTATTGATACTTCCGCCACCCTGACACGCAGGCGGGTGTACCGGCACGGGGAATTTTCCCCACCGGCACACCCGCCTGTTTTTTACCCCTCCGACCCTGCTCACAACCGCCCTACGAAGGGGTGCCGAGCAACACAAGTGTGGCTCGCGAGCCACGCAAGTGTCCCAGAAATGGAATGCAAGTGTGGCTCGCGAGCCGTGCAAGTGTTGTACAAACGAGGAAACTGCACCTCACTGCTCGATATGCACCGGCACTTCCCTCTTCGTCAACGAATAGCCTTGAGGGGTGTAAAGGTCGGCACGGCCATCGAACACGCGGCGCTGGCCGGTTTGCGGGTTGCTGGCATACAAAGTGTAGGAGACACCGGTAAAGCGGTACCAGCACTTAATGGTACATTCTATCTGTGTGAGGGGCGGAACGTCAATGGTATCGACTACCGACAGCAGATCGTCTGACAGGGGGAAGTGGGTCTTGCCGGGCGCAAATGCAAGCTTCTCACCCAACAACGCCGGGGACTGGAACTTGTCAAGCCCGGGCACATCCACAACGGGCTTTTCATTGCCGAAGAGCTGGAAGGCTACCTCATCAATGGGCTCGTGCCACTGATCTCCTCCCTGAAAGGTGAACGTCCGCTGGAAGTATTCGTAGGGATGGAGCTCATACTTCCAAGGCGTTTCGGTGGCATTGGTAGGGCCAACCACATACGTCGTGTACATGGCACTGTCCATTTCGGTCCAGGAATTTAACTTATAGACAAGGCTGTCCAACTGATAACGGGGCGAAGGGTCGATGTACAGGTCTATCTGTTCGTAATTGTAATCATTGCCCACATTCAGTTGCAGCTGTAACGAGCCGGTACCCAGGTTCTCCGCATCCAGAAAACGGAGTTCTTTCCCCGAAGTACGTTCTATGGTCAGTTTGAAGGTCGAGGAATGAGCCACAAAGCGGAAGGGCTCCTCATCCTGGCAATAAAGCTCCGTGTCCCGCGCCATCAGCGTGCCGTCAAGGCTGTAAATGTCGCCCACGACCGGATCGTAAGTTCCCCCGTTAACCGAATAGGTAAAGTCGATACGGAGCCACAAGCCCAGAGTGCGCCAGTTGGACGCACCGAAACGGAGAATAGCTTCGGAACCGTCGGCAGGCACATGCACCTTTTTTGCCGAAGGCAAGAAATTGTCAACAAATACGTCGCTGTTGCAGCTGCACAGCACGAGCAGCATCAGGTATAGGGTCAGACGGGAAAAAGTTCGCTTCATAACGTTGATGATTTGGATTGGATTGCAAAGAAATGAATTTCCCTTCACTTCTCCAACAATCCAACCCAACAATCAACCTATGTTGACGCTCCGTGTGCGACGGGCTTACTCCTCGTACATGCGGTCGATGATTTCCTTGTAGTTCTGCGCCACGATGGGGCGTTTCAGCTTCAGTGTGTTTGTCAGTTCGCCACGCTCCATGCTGAAAGGTTTGGGCAGCAGCGTAAAGCGTTTCACCTGCTCGTAGTGGGCAAACTGCTGCTGAAGGGTGTCGATGCGGGCACGATACAATGCCTGTATCTTTGGGTGCTGCAACAGTTCTTCCATGCTGCTGTAGGCGATGCCTTTCTCCTTGGCATAAGCTTCCACCAGCCCGTAGACGGGGACGATGAGGGCAGAAACGAACTTACGCTCGTCGGCAATGATGGCCACCTGGTCGATGTAGCGGTCGATGATGAACTTCGTCTCCAAAGCCTGCGGACAGATGTATTTGCCGTTCGAAGTCTTGAACAAGTCCTTGATGCGGTCGGTCAGGTAGAGCACACGGCCTTCCAGACGTCCGGCGTCGCCCGTATGGAACCATCCGTCCTTGTCGATGGCGGCGGCGGTAGACACCGGTTTGCGATAGTAGCCGGGCGTGATGGTCTTGCCACGCAGCAGGATTTCGTTGTTCTCGCCTATCTTCACTTCCAGATCGGGCATTATTTCGCCTACCGAACCCAGTTCGAAACCTACAGGCGGGAAGCAGGACACGGTGGCCGTCGACTCGGTCAGTCCGTAACCCACTACCATGTTGATGCCTACCGAATGAACAAACTCGCACACCTCGTTGGAAACGGCGGCTCCTGCCGTGGGGAAGAAAGTGCCGTTCTCAATGCCGATAGTCTTCTTCAGGATGGCATAGATGGTCTTTTCGTAGAACTTGTATTTCAGGTGAAGCATCAAGGGCGGTGTCTTGCCCTGACGAAGATAGTCCAGATTGTGTGCCCGCCCTACCTTAAGGGCATCGAGCATCATGGCACGCTTCAGGCCAGTCTCCTGACTGATACGCTCCTGCACGCCCTGATAAACTTTCTCCCAAAAACGGGGAACACTGCACATCACCGTGGGGCGGATCTCCTTGATGGTCATCTGGATGTCCTGCGGACGGAGATTAATGCAGACCTGAGTGCCGCGTTGCAGGCAGACATAGGTCCAGCCGCGTTCGAAGACGTGCGTCAACGGCAGGAAGTTCATCGAAACGTCTTTGTCCGTCAGCGAAGGGATACGGATTTCGTGCGTACGGAAGGCTTCCATGTAGTTGTAGTGCATCAGCATGACGCCTTTTGGTTCGCCTGTCGTGCCCGAAGTATACAGAATGTTGGCAATGTCGCTGTCGGCCACTTCGGCTGTGCGTTTCTCTACTTCGGCTTCGTGCGGCAGCCCCTTGCCCAGTGCAAGGAACTCGTCGAAGTAAATGGACATCGACTGGTCGCGAGCGTCTTTCTGCACCTTGCGGTCGAAGATGATAACTTGCTTGAGCGACGGACACATGCCAAACACACGGATGGCGGCGTCGTATTGAAACTGTTCGCCAACGAAGAGGTAACGGATGCCGGCATCGTTGATGATATACTGCGCCTGTGCAGGCGAACTGGTGGCATAAAGCGGGATGGTGACAGCACGGTCGGCATAGGCGCCGAAGTCCACGTAAAGACATTCGGGTTTGTTCTGCGAGAAGACGCCGATGTTTTCCTGAACTTCCACACCCAGCGTCAGCAGGGCATTGGACACTTGGCGCACTGTCTGCGAGAATTCGTTCCAGGAGACAGCGTTCCACTGTGCTTTTTCATAGTCCCTGTATTTCAGGGCTACTTTATCTCCATACTTCTCCGCCTGGCGGTGTACCATGACGGACAAATGATGATAAGCCATGTCTGTTATAAAATTGGTTAATGTTTTGCAAAGGTAGTGGTTTCATTTGAAACTATCTGCCTCCTTATGATAAAATATTCGGAGCAAACCCTCCCAAGCGGGATATTCCTATACAAAAAACAAGAATTACCTGATTTTCTTACCTGCTGATTAACAAAAATTCAAATATATTCCTATATTTGCAATTGAGTAACCCTTAAATTTTAACAAGCATGAAAAAGTTTTTAGCATTAGTAGCATTATTAGTGGCCGGCATTTCGGGCATGAATGCACAGGAGAGTCTTAAGTGGGGTATCACCGCAGGTCTTAATTCAAGCAACTTCTCGGTAAGCGGATTCGACAGCCGCATCGGTTTCCATGCCGGTGTAAAGGCCGAAATGGGACTTCCCCAACTGGCCGATGGAATCTATCTGGACATGGGAGCACTACTCTCGCTGAAAGGTGCCAAAGTAGATCTTGGCCCTGCAGGATCTGTTAAATACAATCCTTTCTATCTGGAAATCCCTATTCACATGGGTTACAAATATGCCGTCAACGACAAGTTTGCTATCTTCGGTAACTTCGGTCCTTACATTGGCATCGGACTGTTCGGCAAAGCAAAAGCCAGCGGTGAACTGATGGAAGGCGAAGACACTTCTGTCAATGTCTTCGGTGACGATGCCATGAAGCGCTTTGACTTTGGTCTGGGGCTGAAAGCAGGCGTAGAACTGAATCAAAAATACCAGCTATCCATCGGCTACGACTGGGGCTTGATTGACAACATCGAAGACAGCGGCAACAAGAACCGCAATCTGATGATTTCACTCGTGTACTTCTTATAACCGAAGAATATACCGAGGAAATTACTTCCTCTTCTTGTGTGGGCAATTCCGCAAGCCGCCAGGCAACGGAGTTGCCCACACCTCTTTTTTACCACCCACCCGACATCGCCCTAGACCCTACAAAAGGGCACTTTGAGCCACACTTGCACGGCTCGTGAGAGACACTTGTACGGCTCGCGAGAAACACTTGCACGGCTCGCGAGCCACACTTGTGTCCCAGAAATGCACTGCCAGCGACGAGTTTTTTCCACGGCGGCGTGCGTTGTCTTTCACTTTTTATCCGTAAGTTTGCAACAGTAAAATCAAACTTCTGCTTATGACCTACGACATACCTACCCTGGCTTCGGACGCCATCGGCCTGCTGAAGTCGCTGATAGCCATCCCCTCCGTAAGCCGCGACGAACAACAGGCGGCCGACTTCCTGCAACGCTACATCGAAATGCAGGGAATGGATACCGGACGGAAAGGCAACAACGTGTGGTGCCTCAGCCCCATGTTCGACCTGAACAAACCGACCCTACTGCTCAACTCGCACATCGACACCGTAAAACCCGTCAACGGCTGGCGGAAAGATCCGTTTACCCCGCAACTGGAACCTAACGGCAAGCTCTACGGACTGGGCAGCAACGATGCCGGTGCCAGCCTTGTCAGTCTGCTACAAGTGTTCCTCCAGCTGTGCCGCACACGCCAGCACTACAACCTGATCTACCTGGCTTCGTGCGAGGAAGAAGTTTCCGGCGCCGGAGGCATCGAATGCGTGCTTCCCGAACTGCCGCCCCTGGCGTTTGCCCTCGTGGGCGAACCTACCGAAATGCAACCCGCCATTGCCGAAAAGGGTCTGATGGTGCTCGACGTCACTGCCACAGGCCGCTCGGGCCACGCTGCCCGCGAAGAAGGCGACAACGCCATCTACAAGGTGCTGGACGACATCGCCTGGTTCCGCGACTACCGCTTCGAGCAAGTATCGCCCCTGTTGGGTCCTGTCAAGATGAGCGTAACCATGGTCAATGCCGGCACCCAGCACAACGTCATCCCCGACCGCTGTACGTTCGTAGTGGACATCCGCAGCAACGAGTGTTACACCAATCAGGCATTGTTCGACGAAATCACCCGCCACATCCATTGTCAGGCCAAGGCTCGCTCCTTCCGGCTGAGTTCATCGCACGTATCGCCCAAGCATCCGCTGGTGCAACGCGCCGTCGCCCTGGGTCGCACACCTTTCGGCTCGCCCACCCTCTCCGACCAGGCCCTGCTGTCGTGTCCCTCGATGAAGATGGGTCCCGGCAAAAGCGCCCGCTCGCACACGGCCGACGAATTCATTTTCGTAAAAGAAATAGAAGAGGCTATCGGACTGTATCTGGAGTTGCTGGACGGAGCAACCCTTTGAGAGTACAACCGGTAGCAGAAAACAGACATTCGGACACGGCAAGGCACTGCTGCGGCAACACTTCGCCGCAAAAGTCTGCGCCGTGCCTCTTATTTTCAGAAGCGATAACCCAGTATCACTTCAACCCCATTCAGACGGATGAAGTTCACTTCCCGATTCTTATACGTCACGTCCAGCGTCAAACTGCCTTTACCCAGCTGATACTCCAGCATCGCCCCGGCATAGAACCCGACAATCAGGTGGTAGGAATCTTTGTAACCATCGAGACTTGTTATCGGACTGCCGTCGCTGGTCGTGTAGTCTATCCCCAGCAGACTGCTGCCCATGACGCCGGCCTTAATACCCGGTTTCCATTTCTTTCCGCGCAACTCGAAACGATAAGCCGGACCAAGAGCAACGTCCAACAGTGCCATGTCCACCTTTACATCGGGCTTCGGAGCTACATCGTAATACATTTTCCCCTTCCGGTTCATGTGCAAATATCCTCCGCTCAGGACAGCCTGTAACGAAAGAGAAGGATCCAACCGCGGAAAAGCCAGATCAAGCCCTACACTAAGCATGGGAACCACCGCTCCCGTCATATCGTCCACTGTATGATAGTTATCCGCACCACTATCCAGTTCCAAAGTACCGAAGAATGCACCTGCCGAGAACATCCACGTCAGATTCACGGCCTGTTCGTCCTTATCGTATTCGTACTGTATGCATTGTTCCCCGGTGGAACATACTTCGTTATGATATGCTTTGGTCAGTTCGCAAAGTTCCTGTTTCCGGATAGGAATCTCCCACAACTTCTGTAGCGTAGCCGGACTCTTGCGGAAAGCCTTGACAATAGGCCTCAAGATACGCCGCTTCGCTTCCGGATCCTGTTCCAACCCTCTGAAGTAGTCGTTGGGAATATCGGCTATATACATTTCGCCTTCTTCATCCTCCAGAAAATAATAGCTGGAATAGTCCGTCGCATAATAATACAGATTGACGATGCCCCCAATCAGGCATTCCAGAAACAGTCTTTCCGACATGCCGGATATATTCACCTGACGGCTGACGTAATATTTTCCGTCGTCGGTAAAACGGTAAGCATAAATGTCCTGAGGAGTATATTCCTTAAAAACCGAATCGGCAGCCGCCTTGAATACACAAACATGTGCATTGCGCGCGGTAGTGCGGAAATCAATCGTTCCGTATATCGTATCATTCAGTTGACCAACTATGTAGCCAGGTTTGGGATTGACCTGCCCATGCATGGCACACCATACAGAGAGAAGGCAGATGATAGAGGTAAGAAGTCGCTGTTTCATGGTTACAAAGATTATGTCGTTTTTTCAGTATCGGTCTTAAGTACAAACCCACACACAAAACTATACAAACGTTCTAAAAAAAGCAACAGACAGCGTAATTATTTTTTCCGGTTGCCTTATCAAAGCCATCAACGCTCCAGCCACCCCTCCGGATTCAGCTTTTCCTTCTCCTTGCGGAGCTGGAAGTGGAGAACGGTGCGACCGCCGTCGGAAGCATCGGAGAAAACGGTACCGAGCGACTGACGGGTCTTCACCGTGTCGCCCGTCTTGACGGAGGCAGAAGAAAGGTTGCAATAGACGGAGATGTAGGCGCCGTGGCGGACAAGGATGTTGAACAGGCCGTTTAGCTTGAAGACGGCAGCTACCTTACCGTCGAAGATGGCACGTGCCTGTGCGCCGGGCTTGCCCTGGATATCGATACCCTTGTTGTCGAGCTTCACCCCGCGAAGTCCCTCGACGCTGTATTGCCCGTAGTGGCTGGTGATGAGGTAAGGACCCGTGATGGGCATGGGCAGCTTGCCGCGGTTGCTGACAAAGGTGCCCGACAGTTCGCGGTCGGCCTTGCTCATATTGAACCGCTCCAACGGAGCAGCTTTCGACTTGGTGCCCGACGAGCCGCTTTTAGTCCCCTCTGACTTACGGCGTGCAGCAGCTTCGCGACGGGCTTCTTCCTCGGCCCGCTTGCGTGCTTTCTCTATCTCTTCGGCTATCAGGCGATCGATACGGGCATTCAGTTGGTTGGCCTCGCGGCGTTTGCGCGATATTTCGTTCTGCAGTCCTCGCTGCTTCTTTTGCAGATTGGCGATGAGGGTGCGTTTCTCTTTCTCCTGCGCCTCCAGTTTTCCCCTTTCGGCTTCACGCTCCTTCAGCAGACTTTCCTTGGCCTGCTTCACCTGTTTCAGCTCGGCCTGCTTGGCAGCAATCTGTTGCTGCTTTTTCTGAATTTCTTCGCCTTGCAGACGCTGGTAGGTGGCATACTCGCGCACGTAACGCAGACGGCGGTAGGTTTGTGCCAGGTTTTCGGCAGAGAAGATGAACATCAGCTTTTCTTCGACCGAACGGTTCTTGTACAGGTAGCGCACGGAAGCGGCATACTTCTGGCGCTTCTCCTTAAGCTGACGGCGCAGCGTAGTGAGTTGGCGATTGAGCGAGGAGAGTTCCTGCTCGATGGCTTCCATGTCGCGGTTGATGCTGAGGATGTAACGTTTCCGTTCTTCTATCTGTCCGGTCAGTGCGGCAAGGCCGTTCAGCTGGCTGCCCACGGTTTTCTTGGTAGACTTCAACAGGGTTTCGGTCTCGGCAATCTGTTTCTGCAAGTCGCCACGCTTGTTTTCCAGCTCCTTGATCAGTTTGTTCGACTGAGCCAGAAGCGGCGATGCACAGGTGCACAAGAGGAAGAGAAGAATCAGTATTCGGGACATTTCGGAAACGGTTAGGGACTTATAAATTCAACGTTGTTCAGTACTCCGGCGACCGCCTTGGGCTCAGGCGGAAAGGTCGAGCAGCATTTCGAGCAGCTCTTCCAACGTCACTTCGCGATAGCGGGAAGAAACTTCGGTGGGCGTCAGATTGATGGGTTTGTTGGAGAAGTCGGTCAGCTCAATGCGACACTTTTCGAGGTTCTTCAAGCCCAGCTCCTTGCCGTCGATCCAGTTCTTGGCACCTGGACGCGAAGCCTTGAAGAGCATCTTCTCCAGATTCTCGAAGTTGGCCTTGCGGGGCAGCATGCCGCGAAGTTCGCCACGGGTGACACGCACGTAGCGTTTCCCCATGCGGTCGACGAGCAACACCTCATCGGGCGTAATATCCATTCGTGCTACCTCGGTACGCAGAATAGGCATGAGGAAGGAAAGCTGCATACGCTCGCCACTCTTCAGTTTCATGGTGCCGCTTACGGTAAAGGTGGCATCCTTGTGAGGGATGGTCAGTCGGACTTTCGACGACAGGCAGAGGGACTGTGCACCATGGCTTTCGGCCTTGCGCGAGGTCTTACATCCGGCCAGACTTACGGTCAGCAACACAAGAAGCATCAGCCGCAGGCAGAGGCGGGCGGTGAAGAACGGTGTCCGCACGGCAGCGGAACGCAGAATGGAAGTGTTATCGGTCATTGTTTCGGATATTATCGGTTGATATATATGGTTTCGTTATCGGCGGGAAGAAGCAGACCGATACCGGCCAATGGCATCAGTCGGCAGGAATATACTTCTTCTTCTCGATTTTTTCTTTCAGCTTGGGCGACTTGCATCCCATGTCGAGGGCTTGTTTCCAGTACTTCAGGGCACCGTCCACGTCGCCTGTCATGTAGTAGATGTCGCCGCAATGCTCTACGACGTCCTCGCTCTGCCCGCCGCCGTTCTTCATGGCGTCGTCGATGTAGAGACGTGCCTCGGCGTAGTTGCCCTTTTCGAAGAGAATCCAGGCGTACGTGTCGAGGTAGGTGGCATTGCCCGGCTCGGCCTTGACGGTGCGATAGCTCATTTCCTCGGCACGGTCGAGGTCGCGGCGTTCAAGCGAAAGGTAATAGGCGTAGTTGTTGAGCACACCGATGTTATCGGGCTTGTAGACCAGTGCTGAATCGTAGGCGGCATAGGCTTGCTCGGTCATACCGTCGGTGTGGTAGGCATCGCCCATGATGGCGTAGAAGTCGGACACGAGGTCTTTCTTGCTTTCGGGGGTGACGCGTTCCAGCGCTTTCCGGCAAGTGGAGAGCACGTCGGCGGTGCGGTTGTCCTGATTGTAGCCGATGGCCAGGTAGAAGTAGAATTCGAGCATATCGGGATTGGATTCTACTCCGGCCTCGCAGAGGTCGACCACAGCTTTATTGTCGTTCTGCCGTACGGCTTCGCCCAAAAGTGTCATACGGGCAGCCGTGTTGGTAGGATCGATATCGAGCACGCGTCTGAGCACGGGGAGCGACTGTTGGTTCATGTCTTTCGACAGGAGGTACTGTGCATAGAGCATGGGCAGGTCGGGCTCGTCGGGGTCTTGCTGCATGATGCGGTCGAAGAGGGTGATGATGCGCAGACTGTCGCCGTCGGCCTGCTCGTTGCGGATGATGAGCTGGCGCATGATGTTGGACTTGATGTCGGGCGTCACCTTGCGGTTGAGCAGCAGGGAGTCGAGTTGCTGCTGGTAGAGGGAGTCCTGACCCGTTTCTTCGTAATAGCTTGCCAGCGAGTACATGGCCATGGCGTTGTCGGGTTCTTCGGCAAGCACCTGCCGGTAGATGTCGTAGGCTTCGTCTTTCTTGCCGTTCTGCAAGTAGACGTCGCCCAGCACAACGCGGTAGCGCAGGTCCTGGGGATATTCGGCCACAAGGTTCTCCATCTCGCCGAAAGCGCGCTTGTTGTCGCCCTTGCGCAGATAGATGCGGAACTTCTCAAGGCTGAGCTGTTCGTTCTTGCCCATGCGCTGTTCGAGCAGGTTCAGCACGTCGAGCACCCGGTCGTAGTCTTCCTGCTGGTTGTAGATTTCGAGCAGGCTGTACAGAGGGTCGATACGGGTGGAAAAGCGCTGCACCATATCTTCGAGCAGGACGGTTGCCTTTTCGGCCTCGTTCTGCTGCAGGTAGAGCTGCGACAAGGCCTGAGCGTACCAGTAATTGTCGGGGTCGGCAGCTACGGCCTGTTCGATGGTGGTCGTGGCACGGGCAGGCTGCTTCAGGTAGAGGTAGTACTGAGCCAGCTCGTACAAGGCCGAAGCATCGTACGGATTGATGGCAAGACTGTGTTGCAACAGGTCGAAGGCAGCATCGTAGTCGCCCGCCTGCTTCAGGCGGATGGCTTCGAGGAAGTAATAGTCGAACTTGCGCTGCTGCTCCTCGGTGAGTTGGGGCACGGGAGCGGCTTCGGCCTGACGTTTCTGCTTGTTGCGCTTCTTCTTCGGTTTTTTGCCGTCGGGCTTCTTCTTGTTGGCGGCGGTGTGAGCACCTGCGATGGCAGCCGATGCCACCGGTCCGCCGGTCAGTCCGCCTACGATGGCGGCATAGGAAGTCATGCACAGGGCGCTCATCCAGAGCGCGAGCAATATTTTTATTCCGAGTTTCATGCTACGTTTGTTCGTTAGTTTTTGCCCGTGTGACCGAAACCTCCGGCTCCACGTTCTGTTTCGTCCAACACTTCCACTTCCTGCCACACGGCCTGCTCGTGGCGGGCTATCACCATCTGGGCGATGCGTTCGCCGTCTTCGATGACGAAAGGCTCGGCCGACAGGTTAACGAGGATGATGCAGACCTCGCCGCGATAGTCGGCATCGATGGTGCCGGGCGAGTTGAGCACGGTGATGCCCTTCTTCAAAGCCAGTCCGCTACGCGGGCGAATTTGCGCCTCGAAGCCCGCAGGCAAGGCGATGTAAAGCCCCGTGGGCACCAGGCAGCGCTGCATGGGAGCCAGCGTAATGGGTTCTGTCAGATTGGCGCGGATGTCCATTCCCGCCGAGAGCGAAGTGGCATAAGCCGGAAGCGGATGCTTCGATTTATTGATAATCTGTACGTTCAGCATATTCTTGTTCGGTATTTGGCGCCTGCCCTACCGACGGATGACGACGAAAAGCAGGCCTCGTTTTAACGGGCAAAAATACAGATTTTGAAGCAAACGGACACAATTTTGCAGTTAAATAATGAGAAACACGTCCGAAGCCGTGGGCAAAGGCCGAGTTCCAGAAATCAATCTGACGGAAATCCAGGCCAAAAGCAAGCAAAAAGACAGAAAAACATCCGTTTCAGCAACAACGCCTTCCGACAAAACCTGCAAAGCAGGGAAACCGGAAGCAGCCGATATGCAGAAAAGGGCATGAATATACGTGAAAAAGAACCGGATTGTGCATACCTATGCGCCGGAAACGATGCTACACTGCGCCGGAATGCTTGTGCGGAAGGAGAGCAACGCTTGTCCGGCTCGGCTGAAATGCTTGTGTGGCTCGACCGGATTACTTGTGCAGCTCGGGAAGAAAGCAGACGACGGATGCGAAGAGGGCACTGAACGAAAGCGGGAAACACCTTTCGCCCCCAGAATATTTGTAAGCATTTCGCTACCAGACTATCCGACAGGCAGATAAGCAGTTCCCGCTTCGAAAACAGCCGGTGCGCCGCACCTCCGGACAAAAAACGCGATTCTGAGGCGACCGGCGCGACAAAGTGTCAAAATGAAAGGAAGCATTTTTTCTGTCGGAAAATAGTGATACATTTGCAGACGGTAAAACATAAGGAACGCAACATGATGAACTGGAACCAACTCCTCTCCGCCAAGCGCTTCGGACTGGAAGAATATCACTCCGAGCATCCCGAGAACCGCTCGGAATTTCAGCGCGACTACGACCGACTCATCTTCTCCGCCCCCTTCCGGCGGTTGCAGAACAAGACGCAGGTATTCCCCCTGCCAGGCAGCATCTTCGTGCACAACCGACTGACGCACAGCCTCGAAGTGTCGTGCGTAGGACGCTCGCTGGGCAACGACGTGGCACGCGCCCTGCTGGCCAGCCAGCCCGAACTGCACGAAACCTTCCTGGCCGAAATCGGTTCCATCGTCTCTGCCGCCTGCCTGGCGCACGACCTGGGCAATCCGCCCTTCGGGCACTCGGGCGAACGTGCCATCTCCACCTTCTTTTCCGAAGGCGGCGGACTGGCTCTGCGCGATCGTCTGACCGACGCCGAGTGGAGCGACCTGACGCACTTCGAAGGCAACGCCAACGCCTTCCGTCTGCTCACCCACCAGTTCGAGGGACGCCGCCGCGGCGGCTTCGTGCTGACCTACTCCACGCTGGCCAGCATCGTGAAGTACCCCTACTCGTCGAGTCTGGCCGGCAAAAAGTCGAAGTTCGGCTTCTTCACCACCGAGGAAGACAGCTTCCGCCGCATTGCCGAAGAGCTGGGCATGCAGAAGCTGAACGACGCTCCGCTGAAGTATGCCCGCCACCCGTTGGTCTACCTCGTCGAAGCCGCCGACGACATCTGCTACCAGATGATGGACCTGGAGGACGCCCACAAGCTGAAGATCATGACCACGGCCGAGACGCAGGCTCTGATGCTGTCGTTCTTCACCGACGAGCGGAAAGCACGCATGCAGAAGACCCTGCAGATAGTGAGCGACACCAACGAACAGATAGCCTACCTGCGTTCGTGCGTCATCGGGCTACTGATACGCGAGTGTACACGCGTTTTCTTGGAGAACCAACAGGCCATCTTGGCCGGTACGTTCGAGGGACCACTCATCCGCCACATCGACTCCCTGCCCGCCTCGGCCTACGAACACTGCGCCGACGTGTCGTTCGAACGCATCTACCGCTCGCGCGACGTACTCGACATCGAGCTGGCCGGTTTCCGCATCATCGGCACCCTGCTCCAACTGATGACCGACGCCGTGTGTGCCCCGGAGAAGGCTTACTCCCAGTTGCTCATCAACCGCGTGTCAAGCCAGTACAAAATAAATTCGCCTGTATTCCACGAAAGAATACAGGCGGTATTGGATTATATTTCGGGCATGACCGACGTCTTTGCGCTCGACCTCTACCGTAAGATAAACGGCAACAGTCTGCCTACTATTTCCTAAATACAAGCGAAGAAGGGTGTACTGAAACCAAAGGGATGCCTGTCAGTACCCCCTCTACCTACATTATTACTTGCTGGGGTAGAACAGTTTATTCACCCCCGAAGTCAGGTGGCACGCATCCGGTTCGCTCTCGATGAACGACTGGATGTGACGCATGCGCTTCTCGGCCAGAATCTCGTCGACGGCAATCAGGATGCCGGTCTCTTCCACGTCGCCAAAGCCGTAGTTGATGGCGGTGCCGAACATACGCATTGTGGGGCTCAGGCTCATGTAAGCGTTCACCAGCGGCGGAATGTTGTAGCCCAGCTTACGGATTTCGCCGTTCAGAATCTTATAATCTTCCTTGAACGTGTCTTTGCAGAACAGTGCGGCAAGCTCCTTCTCGTCCGACTCCAGCTGCAACGGCTCCATGGGAACAATCAGTCCCTCCTTATCGCCGAAATGCTTGCGCAGGAAGTACAGAATCATGTCGCGTCCCTTGCGGTTGTAGCTGGGGTACATGGTCACCTTGCCGAAGAAATACTTCACATTGGGCATTACTACGGTCAGCGCGCCCAACCCGTCCCACAAGTTGTCCAAAGCAAACAGACCTTTGCTTCCTGCACGTGTAGACTGGTACTCCAGCGTCACAAACGAACGTCCCAGCTCGATCGTGGTAGGAAGATACTCTTTCAAAAACTTCTCCGAGAAGTGGAACATGTGCGAAGTAGCCAGAATAGGAGCTCCGTGCTCGTCGAAGCGCACATCGGTGCCCAAAATATACCGGTAACCTCCCAGAATTTCCTCTGCTTCGGGATTCCATACAATCAGCTGCTTGTAAGGATGCTCCATGGTGTCGAACTCGTCAATGTCCATCGACATGCCGGTTCCTCCGCCTGCCGCACGGAATGCGATCTCGCGCAGACGGCCAATCTCCTTCATGGTGTTGGGAGAATCTTGCGCCGTGATGATATAAATCTGGTTGTTGCTCTTGTTGGTCATTCGCAGGCGCTTGTCTTCGGTCAACTCCGCTTTCAGCAGTTCCTTACTGATAGGTTCAATAATATCTTCCATATCTCTCTTTACCTAACTCTATTGTTAATTCTCTATTTTCAGTTTATAAACGATGTCTTTCACATACTGCGCCCATTGGGTCGGCGTCTTCGACTTGTCAAACGTCTGCCAGGGAATCGGCTTGCCTATGGTGATGGTGAAAGTCTTGTGGCGGTTCTTCAGCATTTCGTCAGCCAGATACAACATCGCAATGTTGAACTTCAGGCCGATAGCCTTGCAGAAGTTGGCCAGATTGTAAAAGAAGTCGGAGTTTCTTCCTTCGAAGTGAATGGGCACGATGTCGCGGTGCGACTGTACACTCTTTACAATGAATGTCTTCTTCCAGTCCAGGTCGCGGATCACACCGTTGCGGCGCCGCGAGCAAAGCCCGGCGGGGAACATTATCAGATGATTGTCGGATGCAAAGCCGGCCTCCACCAGCTTCGGGAAATCTTTCGCCTGACGTCCGGTCTTGTTGATAGGGATGCAAAGGGGAGCCAGTCCGCGGAGATTCATCAGCAGGTCGTTGACCATATACTTCACCTTGCCGTCGTAGAACGAGCCTAGCACGTAGCCCAGCGCCAGTCCGTCCTGTCCGCCCAGCGGATGATTGCAGACAAAAGTGCAAAGCCCGTCTTTCGGCAGATTCTCTTTCCCTTCTACCACAATCGTGGCATCGAGGAAGTCGAGACTGGCTTTCAGGAAATCCACACCAACCTTGTCTTTCGACTCTCGCAAAAAGACATTCAGTTCATCCTGGTGAACAATGTGTTTCAGATAAGAGACGACAAACTTAGGTATATACTTCGACTGCTTCGGAGCTTTCTCCCGAAGAATTCTGTCAATGTCAATCAAAAACAAAGAGTCATCAGCCATTCTTCTTTACAATGAAATGAGTGCGCAAAATTAATTCATCTTTTTTATTAATTGCAAACATTTAACCGAAAACTGCACCCAAAATCTATCAAAACTCACATAAAACCTATCAATTGATAGTTTTTCCCCCTAATAATGTCTGTTTTCGGTCGGCCCAAGCCAAAGAAGTTTCGTAAACTTGCACAAGAAATCACCTGAAAGAACAAGTAAAAACCAAAACAAAGCACATTTTATGAACAGCATCGCATTTCAAAACGACTTAGTAGGAATACAAGACGAGCTCTTGCGCTTTGCATACAAACTGACTGCCGACCGCGAGGAGGCAAACGACTTGCTGCAGGAGACATCGCTCAAAGCACTCGACAATAAGGACAAATACATGCCCGACACTAATTTTAAGGGTTGGATATATACGATAATGCGGAACATCTTCATCAACAACTACCGCAAAGTGGTGCGCGACCAGACATTCGTGGATCAGACTGACCAGCTCTACCACCTCAACCTGCCGCGCGACACAGCCTTCGAAAGCACCGAAGCCGCCTACGACCTGAAGGAAATGCACCGCATCGTCAACACGCTGCCACGCGAGTACAAGCTCCCCTTCTCCATGCATGTAGCAGGGTTCAAGTACCGCGAGATAGCCGAAAAACTGAACCTGCCGCTGGGTACAGTGAAGAGCCGTATCTTCTTCACCCGCAAAAAGCTTCAGCAGGACCTCAAGGACTTTGTCTGATTTCCCAATCTTTCTCCATACATATTCAAGTTTGGCCGGCTCGCCCATGGCAACAAACCGGGCGGGCCGACTGGCCAAACAACACATTTAGCAACAGCCAACGCCAGGCACAGCCTGCAAATGAAATAACCATCGTAAATTTTAGTTGTGTCGACAAGAAGAGCTAAGCGGAACATACTCCACTTAAGCTCTTCTTTCTTTTTTCCCCCACTTTACGCCACTCCCCAACAGCCATCCGCACAATGCCCTAACCCACAGATTGCCCACCAGTAAAGGGATACAGCATATTCTTCATTCTCAAACGGATAAGTCATCAACAGGGTGTTGAAAACTTCTTATAAAGATTTTGGTTAAAACATTGTGGGGAATTGTGGGGAATTGTGTACTTTTACAGTCGCTTATTATAATAAGGTAGATATGATACGTTTCTTAGGCAACATCGAGGCTAAAGCAGACGTTAAAGGAAGAGTCTTTATCCCTGCTGGTTTCAGGAAGCAGCTTCAGGCCGCTTCCGAAGAACGGCTCGTGTTGCGCAAAGATGTCTATCAGGACTGCCTGGTGCTCTACCCCGAAAGCGTGTGGTTCAGTACCCAGAACCAGCTCCGCCAGCGACTGAACAAGTGGAACGCACGACAACAGGCCATCTTCCGCCAGTTCGTCAGCGATGCCGAAATCGTAGTACCCGACGGAAACGGACGCATCCTGATCCCCAAGCGCTACCTGCAAATGGCAGGCATACAAAGCGACGTGCGCTTCATTGGCATGGACAACACCATCGAAATCTGGGCCAAGGAACGGGCCGAACAGCCATTCATGTCGCCCGAAGAATTCAGCCAGGCCTTGCAGGAAGTACTGGGCGACGAAGCCTGCCTGCCGGAAGACGCAATCGAAAGCCAATACCAGAACCCAATGCCCTGAAAGCACACCAACCCAAAGCAAAGGAGAAAAAGAAATGGCAAATGAAGAACAGACATATCACATACCGGTACTGCTGAAACCCAGCGTAGACGGAATGAACATACGACCCGACGGAACGTATGTCGACGTTACATTCGGCGGAGGCGGACACTCGCGCGAAATACTTTCGCGACTGGGCGAGGGCGGCCGTCTGCTGAGTTTCGACCAGGACGAAGACGCCGAGCGCAACATTGTGGACAATCCGCACTTCACGTTCGTGCGTAGCAACTTCCGCTATCTGCACAACTTTCTGCGTTATCATGGCATTGAGCAAGTGGATGCGATATTGGCCGACTTGGGCGTATCCTCCCACCACTTTGACGACAGCGAACGGGGCTTTTCCTTCCGCTTCGACGGGGCTTTGGATATGCGCATGAATAAACGGGCCGGACTGACCGCCGCCGACATTGTCAACACCTACGACGAAGAACGTCTGGCCAACATCTTCTACCTGTATGGCGAACTGAAGAACAGCCGTAAGCTGGCATCGGTCCTCGTCAAGGCACGCAGCACACAGGCTGTCTCGACCATCGGCGAGTTTCTCGACATTGTCAAGCCTCTCTTCGGACGGGAACGCGAGAAGAAAGAACTGGCTAAAGTCTTTCAGGCACTACGCATCGAAGTCAATCAGGAAATGGAAGCACTGAAAGAGATGCTCTACGCAGCTACCGAAGCCCTGCGCCCCGGAGGAAGGCTCGTAGTCATCACCTATCACTCGCTGGAAGACCGCATGGTGAAAAACATCATGAAGACCGGCAACGTCGAAGGCAAAGCCAAGAAAGACTTCTTTGGTAACGTGAAGACTCCGTTCCGCCTGGTCAACAACAAAGTGATTGTCCCCGACGATGACGAAATAGAACGCAACCCGCGCTCAAGAAGCGCCAAGCTGCGAATTGCAGAAAAAACCGATAATGCCGATAACAAATAGAAAGGAGCAATTATGGGTAACAACGAACATACAGAAGAAAAGAAGAACGAAAAGATAAGAAGACGCACTGCCTGGAAGAACATCATCGGAGGCGACATTCTGGCTGCTGACTTCTTCCGCCGCCAGAGCAAGCTGATTGTGCTCATCATGGTGCTTGTCATCTTCTATATCCACAACCGATACGCCGCTCAACAACAGCTGATAGAAATTGACCGGCTAAAGAAAGAACTGATCGACATCAAATACGATGCATTGACACGCAGTTCTGAGTTGTTGGAAAGAAGCCGGCAGTCGAAAATCGAAGAATACATCGCCACCAAAGAAAGCAACCTGCAGACTTCGACCAATCCGCCATACCTGATAAAGAACAAATAAACATATTCCATTTGAACGATAAAAACTAAACAACATTGGCTGTCAATAAACGAAACATAATGACCCGTTACTTCTTCGTCATGCTCATCATGGGTGTGATAGGAGTATTTATTATTGCCAAAGGCGCCATCATCATGTTCGCCGAAAGGCAGTACTGGCAGGATGTGGCCGACCGCTTCGTCAAAGAGAACGTCACCATCAAGCCCAACCGCGGAAACATTCTCTCCGCCGACGGCAAACTGATGGCCAGCTCGCTTCCCGAGTACAAGATTTTCATGGACTTCATGACGGGCGAACGCGACGAGAAACGCAGAAAGAAAGAACAATACCGCAAAGACTCTGTCTGGAATGCCAACCTCGATTCCATCTGCATCGGGCTGAACAAAATATTCCCGGAGTACTCTGTCGCCACGTTTAAAGCCCATCTGAAGAAAGGGCGCAAGATGAAAAGCCGCAACTACAACATCCTGCCCAGCCGAAGCCGCCGTATTTCGTACATCCAGTACAAAGAAGCCAAAAGGTTGCCTGTATTCAAGATGAACAAATACAAAGGAGGTTTCCACGAACAGATATTCAACCAGCGCAAGAAACCTTTCGGTTCGCTGGCAGCCCGAACTTTGGGTGACCTTTACGCCGACACGGCTCAGGGAGCAAAGAACGGAATCGAGCTGGCTTTCGATACCCTGCTGAAAGGACGCAACGGTATCACACACCGCCAGAAAGTGATGAACAAGTACCTGAATATCGTCGACCTGCCGCCGGTAGACGGATGCGACATTATCTCGACCATTGATGTCGATATGCAGGATATTTGCGAGAAAGCACTGGTTGATAAACTGAAGGAACTCAACGCCAGTGTAGGTGTAGCCGTCCTGATGGAAGTACAGACAGGCGAAGTAAAAGCCATCGTCAACATGATGAAAGCCGGCGACGGCAATTACTACGAAATGCGCAACAACGCCATCAGCGACATGCTCGAACCGGGCTCTACCTTCAAGACAGCCTCCATTATGGTGGCCCTTGAAGACGGAAAAATTACGCCCGACACCGAAGTAGATACCGGCAATGGTGTTATGAACATGTACGGCAGCAAAATGAAAGACCACAACTGGCATCGCGGAGGATATGGAAAGATCAACGTCACACGCATACTGGAAGTATCGTCCAACGTAGGTGTATCGTACCTGATAGACAAGTACTACAAGGACGACCCTCAGAAGTATGTGGACGGTCTGAAGCGTATGAGCCTCGACCAACCCCTGCATCTGCAGATACCCGGCGAGGGAAAGCCAAACATAAAAGGTCCCAAAGAACGCTACTTTGCCAAGACTACCCTGCCTTGGATGAGCATCGGTTACGAGACACAGCTTCCACCGCTCAATACCCTGACGTTCTACAATGCCATTGCCAATAACGGCGTAATGGTACGCCCCAAGTTTGTCAAGGCAGCCGTAAAGGACGGAGAAGTTGTCCAAGAGTACCCAACCGAAGTCATCAATCCGAAAATCTGCTCCGACCATACCCTCACGCAGATTCGTGAGATTCTGCGGAAAGTCGTTTCGGAAGGACTGGCCAAACCGGCAGGAAGCAAACAGCTCTCAGTATCAGGGAAAACAGGAACCGCACAGATTTCGCAAGGCGCAGCCGGATACAAGACCGGACGCACCAACTATCTGGTAAGTTTCTGCGGATACTTCCCCTCGGAAGCACCGAAGTATAGCTGCATCGTCGCCATACAGAAGTCTGGTCTACCGGCCTCGGGAGGTTTGATGGCGGGCAGTGTTTTCAGCAAGATAGCCGAAAGGGTATATGCCAAGAACCTGCGCTTCGACCTGAGCAACGCAATAGACAGTACCACAAACGTGATTCCCCCGGTCAAAGCCGGCGACTTGCGTGAAGCCTCGTACGTACTGAACAGCCTGAATGTACCCGTTCAGGGTGAAGTAACCGACGGAAAGAAAGGCACCGACGTATGGGGACATACCCAAGCAGCTCCCAGCGCCGTTATCCTGCAAAGCCAGGAGATAGCAGACAATACCGTGCCCAGCGTCATCGGAATGGGAGCCAAGGATGCGGTCTATTTGCTGGAGAAACAGGGGCTGAAGGTAAGAATCAGCGGAGTGGGACGAGTGAAGCGGCAGTCCATTGCAGGTGGAAGTCGTGTCGTGAAAGGCCAGACCATCCTGCTGACCATGCACAACTAAGCATTCCGGAACTTCAGGCAAAGCCAACTGCCTGGAGAACCGAAACAACAAAAAGAAAAGACAGTATATATAATAAGGTATAGAACAAACAAGCTAACGGGAAACAACCCGTTATCCGTTATCAGAACAAAAGACATGAAACTGAACGAATTGCTTAAGACGATACAACCGATACAGATTATCGGAAGTACGGAGACGGAAATAAACGGAGTAAACATCGATTCAAGACAGATAGCCGACGGACACCTGTTCATGGCCATGCACGGCACACAGACCGACGGGCATGCCTATATTCCGGCCGCCATCGAGAAGGGAGCTGTCGCCATCCTGTGCGAAGATCTGCCCGACGAACGCAAGGAAGGCATCACTTACATCCAGGTGAAAGACAGCGAAGAAGCTGTCGGCAAGGTTGCCACCCTGTTCTATGGCGACCCGACCTCGAAACTGGAGTTGGTAGGCGTAACCGGTACCAACGGAAAGACCACCATCGCTACCTTATTATATCATACCTTCCGTTACTTCGGCTATAAGGTGGGACTGATATCGACCGTGTGCAACTACATCGACGACCGTGCCGTGCCCACCGAACATACAACCCCCGACCCCATCACACTGAACCGTCTGCTGGGCGAGATGGCCGACAGCGGCTGCAAGTATGCCTTCATGGAGGTAAGCTCGCACTCCATTGCACAGAAACGCATCAGTGGGTTGCGCTTTGCCGGAGGAATCTTCACGAACCTGACGCGCGACCATCTGGATTACCACAAGACGGTGGAGAACTACCTCAAAGCCAAAAAGAAATTCTTCGACGACATGCCCAAAGGCGCATTCAGCCTGACCAACTTGGACGACAAGAACGGCCTGGTAATGACACAGAACACGCGCTCGCAGGTGTACACCTATTCGTTGCGCAGCCTGAGCGACTTCAAAGGCCGCGTACTGGAGTCACACTTCGAAGGCATGTTGCTCGACTTCAATAACCACGAAGTAGCCGTTCACTTCATCGGACGCTTCAATGCCTCCAACCTGCTGGCCGTATTCGGCGCTGCCGTATTGCTGGGCAAGAAGGAAGAAGACGTACTGGTGGCCCTGAGCACCCTTCATCCGGTGGCCGGACGCTTCGACGCGGTACGCTCGCCCAAAGGTTTCACCGCCATCGTGGACTATGCCCACACGCCTGATGCACTGGTCAACGTGCTGAACGCCATCCACGGCGTACTGGAAGGCAAAGGAAAAGTAATCACCGTAGTAGGTGCCGGCGGCAACCGCGACAAAGGCAAACGTCCCATCATGGCCAAGGAATCGGCCCGACTGAGCGACCGTGTCATCATCACCAGCGACAATCCCCGCTTCGAAGAACCGCAGGACATCATCAACGACATGCTGGCCGGACTCGACAAGGACGACATGCAGAAAACCATCAGCATCGTCGACCGCCGCGACGCCATCAAGACGGCCTGCATGCTGGCACAACCGGGCGACGTCATCCTCATCGCCGGCAAGGGACACGAAAACTATCAGGAAGTGAAGGGCGTAAAGCATCACTTCGACGATAAGGAGGAAGTGACCCGAATCATGAACGGCGAGTAAAGCATCTCCCTCCTGCCCCTCTCCTAAGGAGAAAGGAAACGAAGGCCAGCTTCGAAAAACGAACAATGGGAAACTTTGGTAAATGTAGAAACTGATAAACTAAAAGACTGATATGCTGTATTATTTATTCCAATGGCTGGACAAATACGACTTCCCCGGCGCGGGTATGTTCGGCTACACGTCGTTCCGCTCGCTGATGGCTGTCATTCTGGCCCTGCTCATTTCGAGTATCTGGGGTGACAAGTTCATCGACCTGCTGAAGCGGAAACAAATCACCGAAACACAGCGCGATGCCAGCATCGACCCCTTTGGCGTGAACAAAGTGGGTGTGCCGAGCATGGGGGGCGTCATCATCATCTTTGCCATACTTATCCCCTGCCTGCTGCTGGGCAGATTGGAGAACATCTACATGGTGCTGATGCTGATTACGACCGTATGGCTGGGTTCGCTCGGATTTGCCGACGACTACATCAAGATTTTCAAGAAAGATAAGGAAGGCCTGCACGGCAAGTTCAAGATCATCGGTCAGGTAGGTCTGGGCCTCATCGTGGGACTGACACTGTACCTGAGCCCGCAAGTGGTGATACGCGAAAACATCGAAATCCCCCAGCCCGACGGACAGGTGGAAGTGGTGCATGCCGCCAAAGAGATAAAGGCGACGCAGACCACCATCCCCTTCTTCAAGAGCAACAACCTGGACTATGCCGACCTGATGGGCTTTTTGGGCGAACACGCACAGACCGCAGGATGGGTGCTGTTCGTGCTGGTCACCATCTTCGTAGTGACGGCTGTGAGCAACGGTGCCAACCTGAACGACGGCATGGACGGCATGGCAGCCGGAAACTCGGCCATTATCGGCGTGACGCTGGGCATATTGGCTTACGTATCGAGCCACATTGAGTATGCCGGCTACCTGAACATCATGTACATACCGGGCTCGGAAGAACTGGTTATCTTCATCTGCGCCTTCATCGGTGCGCTGATAGGCTTCCTGTGGTACAACGCCTATCCGGCACAAGTCTTCATGGGCGATACCGGCAGTCTGACCATCGGCGGCATCATCGCCGTGTTTGCCATCATCATCCACAAGGAACTGCTTATCCCGATTCTGTGTGGCGTGTTCCTGGTCGAGAATCTTTCCGTCATTCTGCAGCGCGTCTACTACAAAATGGGCAAACGGAAGGGAGTGAAACAACGCCTCTTCAAGCGTACGCCCATCCACGACCACTTCCGCACTAGCATGAGTCTGGTAGAACCGGGATGCAGCGTAGTCTTCAAGAGCCCCGAAAAGCTGTTCCACGAGTCAAAGATCACCGTCCGCTTCTGGATTGTAACCATCGTGCTGGCAGCCATCACCATCATTACACTGAAGATAAGATAAAAGGCCTCTCCCCCAACCCCTCCCCAAAAGGGAGGGGAGAAGGTGATTGAGAGACAGAAAAAACAAAAACTGAACATTAGAAGAACAAGATATGAAACAGGAAAGTAATTGTACAGACAGAAGTAACTCTACCGCCCTCCCTGCCGGGGAGGAAAAGGAAAAGAGAACTCGGATTGTAGTATTAGGAGCCGGCGAAAGCGGCGCAGGTGCTGCCGTACTGGCCAAGGTGAAGGGACTGGATACGTTTGTTTCCGACATGTCCGCGATCAAAGACAAATACAAGGAGCTGCTGAACAAGTACGACATTGCCTGGGAAGAAGGACACCACACGGAGGAGCTGATTCTGAACGCAGATGAAGTGGTGAAAAGCCCCGGCATCCCCAACGACGCCCCCCTGATTCTGAAACTGAAGGAAAAAGGCATCCCCGTCATCTCCGAAATAGAGTTTGCCGGACGTTATACCGATGCCAAAATGATTTGTATCACCGGTTCGAACGGTAAGACCACGACCACCTCGCTCATCTATCACATCTTCAAGAGCGCAGGGCTGAACGTCGGTCTGGCCGGAAACATCGGAAACAGCCTGGCCCTGCAGGTAGCCACCGAGCAGCACGACTATTACGTCATCGAGCTGAGCAGCTTCCAGCTGGACAACATGTACAAGTTCCGCGCCAACATCGCCGTGCTGATGAACATCACCCCCGACCATCTGGACCGCTACGACCACTGCATGCAGAACTACGTCGATGCCAAATTCCGCATCACGCAGAACCAGACGCCCGACGATGCCTTCGTCTTCTGGAACGACGACCCCATCATCAAGCGCGAACTGGCCAAGCACGGACTGAAGGCGCATCTGTACCCCTTCTCGGCCGTCAAGGAAGAAGGAGCCATCGCCTACGTGGAAGACGGTGAAGTAGAGATAAACGCTCCCATCGCCTTCAACATGGAGCAGGAAGAACTGGCGCTGCGCGGCACGCACAACCTGTACAACTCGCTGGCAGCCGGTATCTCGGCCAATCTGGCGGGCATCAAGAAGGAATACATCCGCAAGGCGTTGTCCGACTTCAAAGGCGTGGAGCACCGGCTCGAAAAAGTCTGCGACGTGCGCGGCGTACACTTCATCAACGACTCGAAGGCCACCAACGTCAACTCCTGCTGGTATGCCCTGCAGAGCATGACCACAAAGACCGTCCTCATCCTGGGCGGCAAAGACAAGGGCAACGATTACACCGAAATCGAAGACCTGGTACGCGAGAAGTGTTCGGCACTGGTCTACCTGGGCCTGCACAACGAGAAGCTGCACGACTTCTTCGACCGTCTGGGCCTGCCCGTAGCCGACGTGCAGACGGGCATGAAGGATGCCGTCGAAGCTGCCTTCCGCCTAGCCAAGAAAGGTGAAACCGTGCTGCTGAGCCCCTGCTGCGCCTCGTTCGACCTCTTCAAGAGCTACGAAGACCGCGGCGACCAGTTCAAGAAGTACGTCCGTGAACTGTAATCCCTGAACATGCATTCCACACCGGCTGAAGGATGCCCGACGGCATCCTCCGGAAGGACTGCCGGACATGCGTTTGCAGGACACTTGCACGGCTCGTGAGAGACACTTGTACGGCTCGCGAGAAACACTTGCACGGCTCACGAGCCACACTTGCACGGCTCGGACACCCTGCCAGACACCTCCTGAGAGGCCTCAAAAGCCGCTCGGAGCAACAACGAAACTGTAGAAACCATATAACTCAATTATCGACTAACGTGGATTTACTAAAAAGCATATTCAAAGGAGACAAGGTCATCTGGATCATCTTCCTCTTTCTTTGTCTCATCTCCATCATCGAAGTGTTCAGTGCCGCCAGTACGCTGACCTACAAAAGCGGCGACCACTGGGCACCCATCACGCAGCACAGCATCCTGCTGATGGTGGGAGCAGTCATCGTGGTACTGGTTCACAACATTCCCTACAAGTGGTTCCAGGTGTTCCCCGTGTTCCTGCTGCCGCTCTCCATCGGGTTGCTTGCCTTCGTCATGCTGATGGGTTTCGTCACGGGCGACCGAGTCAACGGTGCCGCCCGCTGGATGACGTTCATGGGCATCCAGTTCCAGCCTTCGGAGATAGCCAAGATGGCCGTGGTCATAGTCACCGCTTTCATTCTGTCGAAGGGTCAGGACGAAAACGGAGCCAGCCCGAAGGCCTTCAAGCGAATCATGATTATCACGTGTATCGTATGCGGCCTCATCCTGCCCGAAAACTACTCCACGGGAATGCTGCTCTTCGGCACCGTCTACCTGATGATGTTCATCGGACGCGTCCAGGCCAAGAAGCTGTTGTTGCTGGGCGGAGGCATCGCCGCCTTCCTGGTGGTATTCGTGTCGTTCCTGCTGGCCACGCCCGACAAGACTCTTGAGAAAATTCCGATGGGCCACCGCTTCACCACCGTCAAGTCGCGTATCGCCGACTTTGCCAGCAAGGAAGAAGTGCCCGCCGCCAAGTTCGACATCGACGGCGACGGACAGGTAGCCCACGCCCGCATTGCTGTGGCTACGAGCCACGTCATAGGCAAGGGACCGGGTAACTCCGTACAGCGCGACTTCCTGAGCCAGGCCTTTTCCGACTTCATCTTCGCCATCATCATCGAAGAGCTGGGTCTGGTAGGCGGCGCCGTAGTTGTCTTCCTCTACATCTGCCTGCTGGTACGCGTAGGACGCATCGCGAAGAAGTGCGACCGCACCTTTCCGGCATTCCTCATCATGGGCATCGCCCTGCTGCTAGTCACGCAAGCCATGTTCAACATGATGGTAGCTGTCGGACTGGCCCCCGTCACCGGACAGCCGTTGCCCCTCATCAGTAAGGGTGGAACCTCGACGTTCATCAACTGTGCCTACATCGGCATGATACTGAGTGTGAGCCGCTACACCGCCAAGCTGGAAGAGCAGAAACAGCACGACGCACAGATTCCGCTGCTGGTCGATGCCGGCACCGGAGCTGCCCCCGAGCCATCTCCCTCCAGCGATGCACAGACGGCGGCCGACCCTACCTCGAAAGCCCTGAACAGCGATGCTGAATTCGAATAACATACAACAATCCCTTAATACTTCAGACGAAATGAACGAACATCCTCATATCATCATCAGCGGCGGCGGCACGGGAGGCCACATCTTCCCCGCCGTCTCCATAGCCAATGCCATCAAAGAACTGCGCCCCGGAGCCGAAATACTGTTCGTAGGCGCCGAAGGACGCATGGAGATGCAGCGCGTGCCCGATGCCGGATACAAAATCATCGGACTGCCCGTGGCCGGATTCGACCGCAAACACCTGTGGAAGAACTTCGCCGTACTGGTGAAGCTGGCACGTAGCCAGTGGAAGGCACGCAAAATCATCAAGGACTTCAAGCCCCTGGTGGCCGTAGGCGTAGGCGGCTATGCCAGCGGACCCACGCTGAAGACCGCCGGCATGATGGGTATCCCCACCCTGATACAGGAGCAGAACTCCTACGCCGGCGTCACCAACAAGCTGCTGGCCCAGAAGGCGCGCAAAATCTGCGTGGCTTACGAAGGCATGGAGAAGTTCTTCCCGGCCGATAAAATCATCATGACCGGCAACCCCGTACGGCAGAACCTCTTCGGGCACTCCATCACCCGTCAGGAAGCTGCCGACCTGTTCAGCCTCGACCCGGCGAAGAAGACCATCCTGATACTGGGCGGAAGCCTGGGCGCACGCACCATCAACCAGACACTGACAGCCGCCCTCGAAACGATGCGCGCACATCCCGACATCCAGTTCATCTGGCAGACCGGAAAAATATACATCGAGCAGGTGAAACAGGCCATTGTCGCCTTCACGGGCGAAGCCGTGCGCCATCCCCACATCACGGCCATCCCCAACCTGTACGTCACCGACTTCATCAAGGACATGGCCAAAGCCTATACGCTGGCCGACCTTGTCATCTCGCGTGCCGGAGCAGGTTCCATCTCCGAATTCTGTCTGCTGCACAAGCCCGTCATACTGGTGCCCTCGCCCAACGTGGCCGAGGATCATCAGACGAAGAACGCCCTGGCGCTGGTCAACAAGGATGCGGCCCTCTACGTCAAGGATGCCGAAGCGATGGAGAAACTCATCCCCACCGCCCTCGAAACCGTGGCCGACGACAACCGCCTGCAAGCACTCAGCAGCAACATTGCCCGGCTGGCTTTGCCCGACTCTGCCCGACGCATCGCCGAAGAAGTACTGAAACTGGCAGATAACGCATAACAACAACCTAAAGACATACAGACAATGAATATAGAAAACATAAAGTCGGTTTACTTCGTCGGCGCAGGCGGCATCGGCATGAGCGCCCTGATACGCTACTTCCTGTCGAAAGGCAAGACCGTAGCCGGCTACGACCGTACGCCCAGCGAACTGACCGAACGCCTCATCGTAGAAGGCGCACAGATACACTACGAAGAGAATGTCGACCTGATACCCCAGACCTGCAAGGACAAGGACACCACATTGGTTGTCTTCACTCCCGCCATTCCGCACGATCACCGCGAGTTGGCCTATTTCCGCCAGAACGGGTTCGAGATACACAAGCGTGCCCAGGTGCTGGGCCTCATCACGCGCGGCAGCAAGGCACTCTGTGTGGCCGGCACCCACGGTAAGACCACTACCAGCACCATGGCCGCACACCTGCTCCACCAGTCGCACGTAGGTTGCACCGCCTTCCTGGGAGGTATTTCGAAGAACTACGGCACCAACCTGTTGCTCTCGGCCGACAGTCCCTACACCGTCATCGAGGCCGACGAGTTCGACCGCTCCTTCCACTGGCTCTCGCCCTACATGAGCGTCATCACTGCCACCGACCCCGACCATCTGGACATCTACGGCACCAAGGAAGCCTACCTTGAAAGTTTCCGCCACTACACCACCCTCATTCAGCCGGGTGGCGCGCTGATTATCCATACCGGACTGGAGATGAAGCCCGATGTGCAACCCGGTGTACGTACTTACACCTACTCACGCACCGAAGGCGACTTCCATGCCGAGAACATCCGCATCGGCGGCGGTGAAATCATTATCGACTTCGTTGCCCCCGACACGCGCATCAACGACATACGGCTCGGAGTTCCCGTCAGCATCAACATCGAGAATGGCGTGGCAGCCATGGCGCTGGCCCACCTCAACGGTGCCACCGACGAGGAAATCCGTCAGGGCATGGCCAGCTTTGGCGGAGTGGACCGCCGTTTCGACTTCCGCCTGAAAACCGACCGTCTGGTACTGTTGAGCGACTACGCCCACCATCCCGCCGAGATAGCCCAGAGCGTGAAGTCCATCCGCGAACTCTACAGCGACCGGAAGATTACGGCCATCTTCCAGCCTCATCTCTATACGCGTACGCGCGATTTCTACAAAGACTTTGCCGACAGCCTTTCGTTGCTCGACGAAGTCATCCTGACCGAAATCTATCCGGCGCGCGAAGAGCCTATCCCCGGTGTCAGCAGCCAGCTCATCTACGACAACCTGCGACCGGGCATCGAAAAGTACATCTGCCCCAAGAAAGACCTGCTCAACTTCCTTGCGACGAAGAGCTTCCAGGTGGTCATCGTATTGGGTGCCGGCGACCTCGACAACTATATACCCGAGATAATCAAGATACTCCATTAATACCCAGGTTATGATAAAGCGTATTTTACTTTCCATCGTCCTGCTGCTCATCACAGCCTATCTGGTGATGGCCATCACAGCTTTCAACCGGAAGCCGGAAGGACAGGTGTGCCACGACATACAGCTCATCATTCAGGACACTGCCTATGCCGGATTCATCACCCAGAAGGAAGTAATCAGCATGCTTGAAAAGAAAGGCATCAGCCCCATCGGGAAGAAACTGGACCGCATACGCACCAAAACCGTAGAGAAAGAGTTGTCCAAGCATCCCCTTATCGACCGGGCCGAATGCTACAAGACACCCAGCGGCAAGCTGTGCGTTGAGGTCACCCAGCGCATTCCCGTATTGCGCGTCATGAGCGACAACGGCGAAAACTATTACCTGGACAACAAAGGAACCGTGATGCCTCCCCACGCCAAGTGCGTGGCGCACCTTGCCGTAGCTACCGGAAGTATAGAAAAGTCATTTGCCATGAGGGATTTATACAAGTTTGCTGTATTTTTGCAGAACAATTCCTTTTGGAATGCACAGGTCGAACAGATTCACGTACTGCCGGGCAGAAACGTCGAACTGGTGCCGCGGGTAGGCGACCACCTCATCTACCTCGGCCGGCTGGACAATTACGAGAACAAGCTGAAACGGGTCAAGACTTTCTACGAGAAGGCACTGAACCAGGTAGGCTGGAACAAATACTCCCGGATAAACGTTGAATTCGGGAATCAGATAATTTGTACGAAGAAATAAACTAAATACATCAAATATGGCAACAACAGATTTTATCGCCGCCATCGAGTTGAGTTCTTCCAAGATATCCGGCATCGCCGGCAAGAAGAACAGTGACGGAAGCATCCAGGTGTTGGCTTATGCACGCGAAGAGGCATCCCAGTTCATACACAAGGGAGTCATCTACAACATTGATAAGACCGCCCAGGCACTGACTTCCATCATCAACAAGCTGGAAAGCCAGCTCAACAACTCTATTGCCAAAGTGTATGTAGGCATCGGCGGACAGTCGCTACGCACAGTAGCAAATGCGGTAAGCCGTACGCTGGAAGAGGAGGGCATCATCTCGCAGGAACTCATCGACAGCATCTGCGACGAGAACCTCGAAGTCCCCTTAGCCGACATGAGCGTACTGGATGTCGCCCCGCAAGAGTATAAAATAGACAATACCCTACAGGCCGACCCCGTAGGAGTTACGGGAAAGCGTATCACCGGGCAGTTCCTGAACATCGTGGCACGGGCCACGCTCAAGAAGAACCTGGAGCACAGCTTCGAACAGGCCAAGATTGAAATAGCCGACCTGCTCATTTCGCCCCTCGTACTGGCCAAAGCCGTACTGACGGAAAACGAAATGCGGTCGGGTTGCGCACTGGTAGACTTCGGTGCCGACACCACTACCGTCTCTGTCTACAAGAACAACATCCTGCGCTACCTCAGCGTACTGCCCTTGGGCGGAAACAGCATCACGCGCGACATCACCACCCTGCAGATGGAGGAAGAAGATGCCGAGAAGCTGAAACTGCAATACGGCGATGCCCTCTACGAGGAGGAAGAAGGAGCCGAAACGCCTGCCACTTGCCAGACAGAAGACGGACGTAGCATCGAACTGAACGTTCTGAACAACATCATCGGCGCACGTACCGAAGAAATACTGGCCAACGTATGGAACCAGTTGCAACTTTCCGGCTACGAGGACAAGCTCTTCTCCGGTGTCATCCTGACCGGCGGAGGCTCGAACCTGAAGCATCTGGAAGAGGCTTTCCGCAAACAGAGTAAGATGGAGAAGGTTAAGACTGCCCGATTCGTTCACGAGACCATTCACGGCTTCAGCGACGTACTGAAGAAGAACGGTACTCAGAATACACTGCTTGGCCTGCTGGCTGCCGGAAATGAAAACTGCTGCTTACAGGAGATTCCGCGCCCCGCGCAAACAGCAACCGCCAACAGCACAGCGGACATGTTCAGCAACGACGAAGAACTGAAGAAACAGGAAGAAGCAGCCCGAATCGCCAAGCTACAGCGCGAAAAGGAAGAGCGTGAACGCAAAGAACGCGAGCGCAAGGAAAAAGAACGGCTGGAGAAAGAGGCCAAAAAGAAGAAGAAAAAAGACGGTCCCAGCTGGTTCGAAAAAACCTTCAACAAGCTGTCCAACGAAATCTTCTCGGACGAGGACATGAAGTAATAAGGGTGATAACAAGAAACATTCATAGTTATGGAAGATATAGTACAATTCGATTTCCCGACCGATTCGCCGAAAATCATTAAAGTGATCGGTGTAGGAGGCGGAGGCGGCAATGCCGTCAACCACATGTACCGGGAAGGCATACACGACGTAGCTTTCGTGGTGTGCAACACCGACCGCAAGGCCCTCGAAGAGTCGCCCGTACCCGTCAAACTGCAACTGGGGCACGAAGGCCTGGGAGCCGGCAACCGTCCGGCAAAGGCTAAGGAGGCAACCGAAGAAAGCATCAACGAAGTAAAAGACATGCTCAACGACGGTACGAAGATGGTCTTCATCACCGCCGGAATGGGTGGAGGAACAGGTACTGGAGCCGCCCCCACCATCGCCCGCATTGCCAAGGACATGGACATCCTGACCGTAGGTATCGTTACCATCCCCTTCCGCTGGGAGGGCGACAAGAAGATCGACCAGGCACTGGACGGTGTAGAGGAGATAAGCCAGCACGTCGATGCCCTGCTGGTGATCAACAACGAGAAACTGGGCGAAATCTACCCGGACCTCTCGGTAACAAGTGCCTTTGCCAAAGCCAACGACACACTGCTGATCGCCGCTAAAAGCATTGCCGAAATCATCACCATGCGAGGCATCATCAACCTCGACTTCAATGATGTGAAAACCGTGATGAAGGACGGTGGAGTGGCCATCATGAGTACCGGCTACGGCGAGGGAGAGAACCGCGTGAGCGAAGCCATCAAGAACGCGCAACACTCGCCGCTGCTGAACGAAAACGACATCTTCAACTCCAAGAAGGTATTGCTCAACATCTCGTACAGCGCCGAACACGAACTGATGATGAGCGAGATGGAAGAAGTGAAGGAATTCATGAACCGCTTCAACCGCGACTTCGAAACGAAATTCGGTATGGCCATAGACAACTCGCTCGAAGGAAAGGTGAAAATCACCCTGCTGGCTACCGGATTCGGCATACAGGACATTCACATGAAGGAGATGGACGAGCGCGTCAGCCAGCGTTCGGCCGAAGAACAACAACGCCTGGCCGAACTCGAAGAAGAGGAAGAACAGCGCCGTATGCGTCGCGAAAGCTACTACGGAAGCAATGCCAACAGCCGTAGCCAGCGTACGCGCCGCCGCCACATCTACATCTTCGCACCCGAGGACCTGGACAACGCCGACATCATCAGCATGGTGGAAAGCACGCCGACTTACCAGCGCGACAAGAGTACGCTGAACAGCATCAAGAGCAAAGCCGAAACTGCCGTGCAGCAGGCCACCGAGGCCGCACAGGAGACGGGAGGAAACGACGGAGGAATTATTACCTTCTGATGCCTCACCCCGACCCCTGTCCCAAGGAGAGGGGGGAGTGGAAGTGGTTGAAATGATTTTCCGTAAGAGAGAATAAAATAGAGAAACGTAGAAACTTAAAAAGACACAATATCATGGATTTATTCGACAAAGTCAGCGAAGACATTAAAAACGCAATGAAGGCCAAAGACAAAGTGGCTTTGGAAACTCTGAGAAACATCAAGAAAGTATTCCTCGAAGCTAAAACAGCACCGGGAGCCAACGATACCCTGACAGACGACGCTGCCCTGAAAATCATCCAGAAACTGGTGAAACAAGGCAAGGACGCTGCCGACATCTACATTCAGCAAGGCCGTCAGGACCTGGCCGAAGGCGAGCTGGCACAGGTGAAAGTCATGGAAGCCTATCTGCCCAAGCAGATGAGCGCCGAAGAACTGGAAGCTGCCCTGAAAGAAATCATCGCCGAAGTAGGTGCCACCAGTGGCAAGGACATGGGTAAGGTGATGGGCGTAGCCAGCAAGAAACTGGCCGGACTGGCCGAAGGACGTGCCATCTCGGCCAAAGTTAAAGAGCTGCTGGGATAAAACGAACAAGACGGTGCTTGCCGGCAGGCAGGCCCGTCGGTTTTACGGAAAGGGGATACAGGATTCGTCCTGCATCCTCTTTCTTTTTATCCCTACCACTACCGTTGCGGGCATACAACCGGTGCAGAGCACGCACAGACACCACTCAGTCGAACAGCTCCTTCAGCACCTCCAGCGACCGCAGTTCGGGGAAGTCGGGCAAATGCAGACGATAATAGTCGTTGATGACGGACAGACAGCGGGCACGCTCGGCACGGCTCATGCCGAACAGGTGCATCGTCTCGTAGTTCATACGCATCAGACGCCGCAGACGCGCGGCCTCCTGCGGGCCAATGTAATGCGAGTGTGTCTGCGGACGCAGCGAAGTGAAGCAGGCAGCCTGCAGGTCGAAATAATCGCCCTCGGCATAATGCTCCAGATTGGGGTACAGACCCAGGAAGCGCGACAGGCGCATCAGAAAAACCAGATGAAAATTGGCAAAGCCGCCACGGCACTCGTCCAGCCAAACAACCGAATGCTGCAGATAGGCAAACAGCGGACGGTTTTCGGCCTCCTCGCGCAAGGCACGACACAGGAACTCGGATAAGAACAAAGCAATGGCCGACTTGTAAGGATCGAACGGCAGCGACGAGAAAGGATAGAACGACTTTGCCTCCTTTACCTTATACATAGTAGCGTTCGGCCGATAGTCCGCTTCCAGTTCCACCATCGCCAGGGGCTGAAACAAAGCCGTCTTCACGGGCGCCTTGCGCGAACGCGACACGGGCAGCAGGAACGACGTGCGTCCCGACACCTCGGTATAAACGTCCGCAATGAGCGAACTGTCCTTGTACTTCAACGTGCGCAGCACGATTCCACGAGTCTTCTGTAGCATACCAATCTCTCCTTTCCGAAGGCAAATCTACAAAAAAATCCTTTTGCTTCACGTGCCATGCATCCAAATATCTCTTCGCCATCCTACCCCCTCCAGACACCCGCCACGGGCACCCTTTGAGAGACACTTGCACGGCTCGTGAGAGACACTTGTACGGCTCGCGAGCAACACTTGCACGGCTCGCGAGCAACACTTGCACGGCTCACGAGCCATACAAGCATCGTAGAAAAGCCCCTCCTGCCCCCTTCATACCATCCCTACGGCTTCCACCAACCCGCTAACCCCATTTTCCACCACTTCCCACGGTTGGGCAAAAGAAAAATGCATTTTTCCATAAAAAATTTATCGTCATCTATTTATTTGAATTACAATATATTACATGTAGTTTACAGGCATTTCAAACAAAAAACTTCGAAAAATTTCTTGCGAATGTTTTGGTAATTCAAAAATAGTTTCTACCTTTGCATCCGCAAACGAGAAACAAAGACACTCGCTAAGAGCGGAAACGCTCGACAAAAGGATGGCCCGTTCGTCTATCGGTTAGGACGCAAGATTTTCATTCTTGAAAGGGGGGTTCGATTCCCCCACGGGCTACTAAATAAAAAGATAAACGAATTAAAAAAAGATTAGTCGAGATGGCAAATCATAAATCATCACTGAAAAGAATCAGACAGGAAGAGAAGAGAAGACTTCACAACAGATACTATGGCAAGACCATGAGAAATGCTGTTAGAAAACTTCGCGCAACTACTGACAAAGCAGAGGCTACTGCCATGCTTCCGCTCGTTGCAAAAATGCTGGATAAGTTGGCTAAGAACAACACCATCCACAAAAACAAAGCCAATAACTTGAAGTCGAAGTTGGCTCTCTACATCAACAAGCTGGCTTAAGCTGATTGAGTACAAACAAAAGATACAGAAAGGCGAGATTTTTTAATCTCGCCTTTTTTTGTATCTCAAAGATTTTCACTAACTTTGCTCTGTTATTACAATAAGGAAAATACAATATGACAGAAGAAGAAAAGATAAACGGCGAGAACAACTATTCGGCCAGTAACATCCAAGTCCTCGAAGGCTTGGAAGCCGTACGCAAGCGTCCCGCCATGTACATCGGCGACATCAGCGAAAACGGTCTGCACCACCTCGTCTACGAGGTAGTAGACAACTCCATCGACGAAGCCATGGCCGGCTACTGCGACCACATCGAAGTAACCATCAACGAAGACAACTCCATCACCGTGCAAGACAACGGACGAGGTATCCCCGTCGACTTCCACGAGAAAGAACAGAAATCGGCACTCGAAGTGGTAATGACCGTGCTCCACGCCGGCGGAAAGTTCGATAAAGGTTCCTATAAAGTATCAGGCGGTCTGCACGGCGTCGGCGTATCCTGCGTCAATGCCCTCTCCACGCACATGACCACACAAGTATTCCGCAACGGAAAAATCTATCAGCAGGAATACGAATGCGGAAAGCCCCTCTACCCCGTCAAGGAAGTAGGCACATGCGACCCCGCCTTCACCGGAACCAAACAGACCTTCTGGCCCGACGGAAGTATCTTCACCGTCACCACCTATAAATACTCTACCTTGCAGGCACGTCTGCGCGAACTGGCATACCTCAACGCAGGTATCCGCATCACACTGACCGACCTCCGCGAGAAAGACGAAGACGGCAACCCTATCCGCGAAGTATTCCACTCGGAAGAAGGCGTGAAAGAGTTCGTCCGCTACCTGAACAGCAACAACATACCCCTGTTCAACGACGTCATCTACCTGAACACCGAAAAAGCCGGCGTGCCCATCGAGTGCGCCATCATGTATAACACCGGCTACCGCGAGAACCTCCATTCCTACGTCAACAACATTAATACCAAGGAAGGTGGAACACACGAAGCCGGATTCCGTGCTGCGCTGACCCGTGTACTGAAGAAGTACGGTGAAGAAACCTGCGCCAAGCAGCTCGAAAAAGCCAAAGTAGAAATATCGGGCGAAGACTTCCGCGAAGGACTCATCGCCGTTATCTCCGTCAAAGTGTCCGAGCCCCAGTTCGAGGGACAGACCAAGACCAAGCTGGGCAACAGCGAAGTAAGCGGCGCCGTCAACCAGGCCGTGGGCGAAGCCCTCACCAACTACCTGGAAGAGCATCCCAAGGAAGCCAAACTGATTGTAGATAAAGTGATATTGGCTGCCACCGCCCGTGTGGCTGCCCGCAAGGCGCGCGAGTCCGTACAGCGCAAGTCGCCCATGAGTGGCGGCGGCATGCCCGGCAAACTGGCCGACTGCTCCAGCAAGGACCCCGACGAATGCGAACTCTTCCTGGTCGAGGGAGACTCGGCAGGCGGATCGGCCAAGCAAGGCCGCAACCGTACGTTCCAAGCCATCCTGCCCCTGCGCGGTAAAATTCTGAACGTAGAGAAAGCCATGTGGCACAAAGCCTTCGAAAGCGAAGAAGTCAACAACATCATTCAGGCACTGGGCATCCGCTTCGGCGTCGACACGGAAGACAGCAAAAAAGCCAACATCGACAAGCTGCGCTACAAGAAAGTCATCATCATGACCGATGCCGATGTCGATGGTTCGCACATCGACACCCTCATCATGACGCTCTTCTTCCGTTACTTCCCCGAAGTCATCCAGCAAGGCTATCTGTACATTGCTACACCGCCCCTCTACCTCTGCACCAAAGGCAAGGTGAAGGAATACTGCTGGACCGACCAACAGCGCCAACGCTTCATCGACACCTACGGTGGCGGTTCGGAGAACGCCATTCACACCCAACGATACAAAGGTTTGGGTGAGATGAACCCCGAACAGCTGTGGGAGACAACCATGAACCCCGAAAACCGTATGCTGAAGCAGGTGCATCTGGAGAATGCTGCCGAAGCCGACTACACCTTCTCCATGCTGATGGGCGAAGACGTTGGTCCGCGTCGCGAGTTCATCGAAAAGAACGCCACATACGCTAACATCGATGCATAAACAATCGTAATATATTAACCAACCTCACATCTTACAACGAAGAAGTCCCGGAACAACAGAAAACTCCTGCCCGTTCCGGGGCTTTTCCGTTTCTGTCCCTCGGGAACAACTGTCTACCCCCTTTTCCTCCACCCCATTCACACCAACGTAACAACAAAGAGAAAAAATCATTAAAAAAAGAGAGATTTCCTGAGAAAAAGCTCTTAAAGGTTGTTTTATTATCCGAAAAGTATACTTTTGTAACAGATTCATATAAGAATCTTATTTGAAGTAACAAATCGACAGTCGATTTCCGCTTGCGAAAAAGATTGCCGGTTCCTCTCGAAAGCCAGACAAACTCCTCCAGGAATATGTATGGCCTATTGTATAACCTTACTAATACGAAAGACAAACCATTAAAAAGAAAAGCCTATGAACATTCAAAGTATCGGCGAAAGCGCAGGCATCATCTGGAACCTGCTTCAAAGCGAAAGCCGGAAGTGGGACTACCAGGAAATCAAACAGGCAACCGGCCTGTCGGACCGAATCATCAATGCCGCCATCGGCTGGCTGGCACGCGAAGGAAAACTTTCTATTGAGGAAACCAAAGTAGGAAGAAGAAACGTATTATACATCGAACTAAATTATTATATCGGCTAAATTATGGATAAATACACTATCGGAAACAATGCAGGCATCGTCTGGACCTTGCTGAACGACGGCAAACGCTGGAAATACGAAGACCTGAAAGCCGCATCGGCACTATCGGACAGAGACCTGAACGCAGCTATCGGTTGGCTGGCACGAGAAGACAAAATCTACTTCGAGACAGACAGCAACAACGCGGAATACCTATACCTTTCTGTCAACATCTATTATTAAAAAGACAGTAGGAGCAACATCTACACATAAGCTCCCGCCCGGAACAGCCATCGGCCAACCGGACGGGAGCTTATACTTTTCGCCGCAATCAGTCTTTCTCCAGATAGTTCCAGACCATCGCACTGAAGGCTGCACCCACAAAAGGCGCAATAATAAAGAGCCATAGCTGCGACAACGCTGCTCCACCCTCGAACAAGGCCGGACCGATGCTACGTGCCGGATTGACCGACGTACCCGTGATGGGGATACAGACAATGTGTACCAGCACCAGCGTCAGACCGATGGCCAGTCCAGCCAACTGTCCGGCACCTTTTTTAGGGTCGGTCGAACCCAAGACAACCAGAACAAAGATAAACGTAAACACCGCCTCGGCCACGAAGGCTTGCACCGTCTCGCCAGCGTCGAAGCTGTTGGCACCCGTTGCCGTAGGGCCGTCGTGCGCACCGGTCGTGATAAGCGCATAAAGTACCGCCGACCCGATAACGGCTCCAATCACCTGAAACACCATGTACATAGCGGCCTCTTTGCCCTTCATGCGTCCCGAAAGGAAAACGCCCAGCGTAATGGCCGGATTGATATGGCAACCCGAAATGCCTCCAATAGCATAAGCCATGGCCACAACCGACAGTCCGAAGGCCAAAGCTACTCCAATAGTTCCTACACCGGCGCCTACCGTATCGGCCACGCTGCCGGCAAAAACAGCACTACCACATCCCATGAGGACGAGCACCATCGTCCCCACCATTTCTGCAATGTACTTTTTCATAAACATATAAGATTGGTTATCCAACAATTATACGCTTTTTTTCCGAGAAAAACAAGTCTTGGGGAGAGAAATCGAGGAAAAGCTCCCTTTGCCCATACCCATCTCCGCCCGATCCGGCAAAACATCAACGCCTGTTTCCTGCAGAAAATACAAAGAAAAAGAGGGATATCGGAGCACACTTGTACGGCTCATGAGAGACACTTGCACGGCTCACGAGAGACACTTGTACGGCTCGCGAGAGACACTTGCACGGCTCACGAGAGACACTTGCACGGCTCACGAGAGACACTTGCACGGCTCGCGAGCAACACTTGCACGGCTCACGAGCAATATTAACCACTATTCAGAAGTTGAAATTCTATTCAGATAGCAGACACCATCCTGCCTGCAGTCACCGCCCGCGATCGTAACGCTGCGCGGCAATCAGTATATAAAATGCTCCCAGCATGGGTACCAACACGACACTTAGCAGCAAGGCTATCTGCCCGCGCATGCCAGCCAGCACCAGCAAGTAATGACACAGAACGAGGAGTACCCCGATCATGCAGAACACACGGCACATGAAAGTCCTCAACCCTTCGACATCGACTTTCTTCTGCCGCTCGGGCGACATTGTATTGTAACCCGCTATCAGTTTCGGGTTCTTCCGAACAAGCAGTCCCAAGACAACAAACAGGGCGGCAAAAAGCCAGACAAGATAAGCTTCCATAGTAACCTTTCTTTTACAGCATCCCCTGCTTCTCCAGCTCCTTGGCAGCAATCTCCAGTTCCTTGTACCAGTCTTCGCCGAACTTGCGGATAAGGGGTTCACGCAGGAATTTATAGACGGGCACGTTCTCTTTGCGACCCAGGAGGACAGCCGCTTTGCAAACATCCCAACGATGGTAGTTCACCGCCTTGTAAGGACCGTAATCGCCTACGCGGATGGGGTACAGATGACAGGAAACGGGCTTGTAAAAGTCGGTCTTACCGGCACGGAACGCTTTCTCGATGGCGCAGTAGCAGCAACCGCGCTCGTCGTAGCAAGTGAAGACACAATCTTTGTTGTTGACGATGGAGGTCACCAGATCGCCCTCGCAATCGGTATAGACTACGCCCTGACGGTCGATAACGGCACGCGCCTCGGGGCTCAGTTCGTCCCAAATGACGGGAAGCACTTCTTCCAGCTTTTCCACTTCGTCCAGCTCAACGGGCGCTCCCGCATCGCCTTCAATACAACACTGCCCTTTGCAGGCATCCAGGTCGCAAAGGAACTTCTCGCGAAACACATCGAAACTCACTACTACGTCGCCTATCTGTACCATAATTATTCAATATCTCTTACTAACTGACAAAAATAAATCAGATCACTGTATACCGACTTTTTTTTCCCTAACTGGGAAAAATTTTTTTTCTAACTGGAGAATATTATTTTCCTAACTGGGAAAAAATTCCGCCCCAGTTCCCCCCAGCCAATACTCTGTACCGGTATCTGTCAATCATTTGCTCTTTCAAGATATTTTCCACATACCTTTAATAGCATGCCATGAATAGCACTTATTGCCAGTACTCCCGCTTAGATAACGGAATATAGAGTTTTTATATTTGTCTTTCTTCTATTCATAAAAAAAGAGGGTGCGTCCGAATACTCTACAACACACCCTCTCTTGCTAAAATTACTTAATCAGATCCTTACCCGTCATCTCAGCCGGCTGAGGCATGCCGAGGATGTGGAGGATAGACGGAGCTACGTCGGCCAGTACACCATTCTCTACCTTGGCATCCTTGTTGTCCGTTACGTATACAAACGGAACCGGATTCAGCGAGTGAGCTGTGTTGGGTGTGCCGTCGGCATTCAGTGCGTGGTCGGCATTACCGTGGTCGGCAATGATGATGACTTCGTAGCCGTTAGCCTTGGCAGCCTCAACAGTGTCCTTCACACAGTTGTCGATAGCTACAACTGCCTTTTCGATGGCTTCGTAGATGCCTGTGTGGCCCACCATGTCGCCGTTGGCGTAGTTCACCACGATGAAGTCGTACTTCTGCGTGCCGATAGCCTCTACCAGTTTGTCCTTCACTTCGTAAGCGCTCATTTCAGGCTTCAGGTCGTAAGTGGCAACCTTGGGCGAAGGAACGAGGATGCGGTCTTCGTTGTCGTACGGAGTTTCGCGGCCACCGTTGAAGAAGAAGGTTACGTGGGCATATTTCTCTGTCTCGGCAATGTGCAGCTGCGTCTTGCCGTTGTTGGCCAGATATTCGCCCAGCGTGTTCTGTACGTTCTCCTTGTCGAAGAGAATGTGCACGCCTTTGAACGATGCGTCGTACGGCGTCATGCAGTAGTATTGCAGACCGGGGATGGTGTGCATGCCCTGTTCCGGCATATCCTGTTGGGTCAGTACGATGGTCAGCTCTTTGGCACGGTCGTTGCGGTAGTTGAAGAAGATCACTACGTCGCCTTCCTTGATGGTGCCGTCGAAAGCGCCGTTTACGATAGGCTTGATGAACTCGTCAGTTACACCTTGGTCGTAAGACTCCTGCATGGCTTGTACCATGTCGGTAGCTACACGGCCCTGTCCGTTAACAAGCAGGTCGTATGCTTCTTTCACACGTTCCCAGCGTTTGTCGCGGTCCATAGCGTAGAAACGGCCCACGATGCTGGCAATGCGGCCGGCCGACTGTGCGCAGTGAGCAGTCAGTTGTTCGATGAAGCCCTTACCGCTCTTCGGGTCGGTATCACGACCGTCCATGAAGCAGTGGATGAAGGTAGTGTCCTGCAAACCGTATTCCTTGGCAATGTCGCAGAGCTTGAACAGGTGATCGAACGAAGAGTGAACACCACCGTTCGAAGTCAGTCCCATGAAGTGGATGTTCTTGCCATGCTCCTTGGCATACGTGAAGGCAGAAACAATTTCCTTGTTCTGCAGGATGCTGTTGTCGGCGCAGGCACGGTTGATCTTCACGAGGTCCTGATAAACGATGCGTCCGGCACCGATGTTCAGGTGACCTACTTCGGAGTTACCCATCTGTCCGTCGGGCAGACCTACGTTCTCGCCGCTCGCCTGGAGCTGTGAGTGCGGATAGTTGGCCAGCAGACTGTCCCAGTAAGGAGTGGGAGTGTTGAAGATCACGTCGTCCTTCTGATGGTCGCCACAACCCCAACCATCGAGAATCATTAAAAGAGCTTTCTTTGACATAATGCTTAATGTATTTAAAGTTTAAATCAATCTTATTTCTTTTCCGGCCGCAAAGTTACAAAAAAAGATGCGTATGTAAAGGATTAATCTATGTTAAGTTAACGCCCTTTTCGACGGCTATCTGAAAAGAATCCTTACCTTTGCACGTGAGAGCGTATCTCAAGATGATTCACATAACACTATAAACAACATGAAAAACATTTTCTTCTGCCTCCTGCTCCTGCTATCAGGACTGCTGACGGCACAAACCATCGAGAACCCCACGTTCAAGGCACGCAACGGGAGCATCCGCAACATCACCCGCATCGAGCGTACCCCCGAGTACACCAAAGTCTATATCCACGCCATTTTCCGTCCGCACTGGTGGATTATGGAAGACGGAGAAAACTATCTTGAAGATGTTGCCACCGGCAAACGCTACGCACAAACGGGCGCCGAAGGCATCGAACTGAAAAAAGAAACCTTCATGCCCGATTCGGGCGAAATGGACTTTGTACTGCTGTTCGAGCCCCTGCCCAAGGAAACACAGACCATCCACATAATTGACCCCAACTGCAACGAAAGCAATACTTACGACATCTCGTTAGTGCCCGCAGACCCCAAGCAGCCATCGCCTTTGAAACAAGTGGAAGGCAACTGGTTTGCCGACGACGCGCAAGGCCGCTGGACGTATGGCGTCCACGACTCGCTCGTCATCCTGAACAACCAGTTGTACGATCTGACCGAATGCCGCAAGAAAGGGAAGCGCATCGTGCTGACTGCCCGCAGCCGCGCAAACGGCTCCACCGCCACCCTGCAACTGACACCACGCAAGGACGGCTCCTGCCTCATTGCCCTCGACGGTGACGAAGCGCAGCGTTATGTCCGTACCCGTCCTGAGACGGTTGCCGCCGAAACCGACAACGGTTATGGAGAAGACTTTTTCCGCCGCGATAGCGTCTACCTGCAAGGCTATCTGAACGGATACGACCCGCGACTGGGCTTCGATAGCGGCATCCTCTATCTGAAAGACGAAATCACCCGGCAGGACTATCCCACCGTGGTGCCCATCAACCCCGACGGCAGTTTCCAATGTTCCTTCCTCCTGCGACATCCCGTCTGCGAAAACCTGATAATTAGAAATATAGATATACCTTTCTATGTCGAACCGGGCGACACCGTCACCCTCTACATAGACTGGGAAGACGTCATGGCCCGCAGCCGTGCGCGCGACATGAACTACCCCCTCTCTCACACCGCCTACATGGGCAAGAGATCCGACTTGTCGTACCTTGCCATGACACTGAGCAAACGCTTCCGGTATCCTTACAACCAATTGTCCGAAGCACAAAAGACGCTGACGCCCGCCCAGTTCCAGGAACGGCTGAAACCCGTCATCGACCAATGGCAACAGCAGGCCGACTCGCTCTGCCGCCTTTACGCCCCCTCGCAAAAGGCCGTGTCGCTGATACGCAACCAGAAAGCTACACAGACAGGTATGGCTTACTTCGATTTCCAAATGGACCGCAGCTACTATGCACAGCAAGACACTACCAATCAGATACTGAAAGTGCAACCCGACGCCTCTTACTACGATTTTCTGAAGGAAATGCCTCTGAACGAGCAGTCGGTATTAGTCAATTACGGCACAGACTTTTTTATCAACCGCTTCGAATTCATGAGTCCGCTTTCCATTCCCCTTCAGGAACAGATAAGCATGCAGAACGATGAAGCCTTTCAGGCCCTTCCCTTAAAAGAAAGACAGCTGAGACTTCAGCTGAGATTCTCTGAGAAAAAGGACAGCATCGTCAACAGCTTGTGCGCCACGCCCTCCCCATTGCTTTGGCAAATAGCCCGTGTGCGTAACCTACGCTTCATATTATCTGATGCATTTATGCAACGTCAGTATGCCGAAGCCTTCCTTACCCAGCTGGAAAAAACTGTCACCCATCCCTATCTGCGAGCTACGGCCCGCGAAATGTTGGAAGAACGGTTCCCCGACACCCCAACGACGTCGTACCAACTGCCCGAAGGGAAAGCCACCGACATCTTCCGCCGCATCATCGCGCCCCATGCGGGCAAGGTGCTGTTCGTTGACTTCTGGGCAACCACCTGCGGTCCCTGCCGGGCAGGCATAAAGGCTACGGCCAAGCTGCGCGAACAATACCGCAACCATCCCGAATTCCAGTTCGTTTACATCACCAGTGAAGCCGAATCGCCCCTGAAAGACTATACGGAATACGTAGAGAAGAACCTGAAAGGCGAAGCCTGCTACCGCTTGGGGGACACGGACTACAAGTACCTGCGCCAACTCTTCCGCTTCAACGGCATTCCGCATTACGTCGTGGTGGAAAAGGATGGCAGCATTTGCACCGAAAACGTCGAAGCCTACAACCTGGCCTCCTTCCTGCAACGACGTTTCGGCACGGAACAGAAGAAAACAGAATAACGCGCTGAATATCACGATAATGCAACACCCTTCACGAATGGTGCTTATCCCCTGTTTGTAGGACACTTGTGTGGAACAAATGTAACGCAAGTGTGGCTCGCGAGCCGTGCAAGTGTGGCTCACGAGCCACACAAGTGTCCCACAAACGAGGTACTTGTACCCTTCCCGCCGACCGGCAGAACCCGCTCTGCGACATTCCGCCACCGGTTCCTTCCCCCAAATCGAAACAAAACCTAAAAAATCAGGCCGGATGCACCAGCTATCGGTCCGTTTCATTACTTTTGCCCCGCATTAAAAACAAATTGAGAACAAGATATGGACGATTCAAACCCTCGAACGTGCAACAGTATTAACCCTTAACCGCGGACGGAGACCCTCTGCATCGCCAGCCTCCGTACGCAACCTAAGAAAGGAGGCTATCACCGATGAGAAAGTATCTCTACAGCGAAAACGGCTTCGTAGAGAAGCCTGTGTGGGCACCCAATTGCTGGGTAAATGTAGAATGCCCCGACAACAACGATTTCCAATTCCTGACTCGCGAACTTAACGTACCCGAATCCTTCCTGGAGGACATTGCCGACGCCGACGAACGGCCCCGCACCGAGACCGAAGGCAACTGGCTGCTGACCATCCTGCGCATCCCCATGCAAAGCAGCAACCCGCAGATTCCCTTCATCACCGTGCCCATCGGCATCATCACCAACAACGACATCATCGTCTCCGTCTGCTACCACCGCACGGAGCTGCTGCCCGACTTCATCCAGCACACACGCCGCAAGGGCATCTGTGTGAACAACAAGTTGGACCTCATCCTGCGCCTCATCTACTCCTCGGCCGTCTGGTTCCTGAAGTACCTGAAGCAGATAAACAACGAAGTGGCCAACGCCGAAAAAGAGTTGGAGAAGAGCATCCGCAACGAAGACCTGCTGCGACTGATGAAGCTGCAAAAGACACTCGTCTACTTCGACACCTCCATCCGTGGCAACGAAGTGCTGATAGGCCGGCTGAAGAACATCTTCCAGAACACCGGCATGCTGGACATGGAACTGCTGGACGATGCCGTCATCGAGCTGCGCCAGGCCTACAACACGGTGAACATCTACAGCGACATCCTGACCGGCACGATGGACGCCTTCGCCTCCATCATCTCGAACAACGTGAACGACATCATGAAACGCATGACGAGCCTCAGCATCACGCTGATGATACCCACCGTCATCGCCAGCTTCTATGGCATGAATGTGGACATCCACCTGGATGCCTTCCCCCATGCCTTCCTGCTGATTGTACTGCTGTCCGCCGCTCTGTCGGCAGGGACGTTCGTGTGGTTCAGGAGGATCAAGTGGTTCTGAGTCCCAATAGCATAAAAAAGATAGGAGATGTACACTACAAACGATGTGCACATCCCCTACTCTTAGTTATCCAATGTATTGGATATTAGCCCATGTACTATACAGACGGGGTACCTGGATTAGGTTTAACTGTTACGGCTACATTGTAAACAAATGTCTTCCACTTATATGTAAAGGTAACCGGAATGTAAATGATGTATTCCTTATTAACCGGCGTACCGCTGTAGTTATAGTAAACCAATTCGTCTTTACCTCCAGAAGTTGTTCTGATAATCTTCACATTCTTTGGCAATGCACCATCCTGGTAACCTTCAACCGGTTCAATATTTCCATCAACTAACTTCAAGTTGGTCTTCAGTCTCGAAGGATCCAATTCACCGGTAGCCAGATCGAGGTATGGCCATTCACCTTCGTTTGCTTCATAGAATTCCCACAGTGCTTTCGGCAATCCGACTGTATTAGCAACGGTAGAATTGTTCCAAGCCTTGTATGTGAATTTACCTTCTATAGAGATACGAGAACCACCTTCCTGGGCATCAGTGAACGGTGCCAATGTCGGATCGCTCATAGTCAACGGTTCAATGATGAATGCCTCATAAGCCTTCACAGTCTTTACATTCCAGTCTTTACCAACTGCATCGCAAAGTACCGCCTCCATTCTAACCGGAACATCTGCTCCAACCAATGCCTTGGCTGCTTCTGTCGGTTTCTCACCGGTGCGCGGAGCGTGGATTGCATTTTCCTCTTCCAGACGGATGTTGTAAGTCTGTTCTGCCGCATTCAAGAAGTTCTTTCTTTCATTGATAATCTTGGCAGCAACTTCACCGTTAATCCACAAAATAGATACATAGTAAGAGGTTCCGTCAATCGTTTCCAGTCTATTTTGTATCGTTGCCTTCTTAGGCTCATACTTCATTGCCGAACGGTTGTAATACTGGTAAGTATAGTTATTGATGCGCGTATCGTCAAACACGAAACGAATGGTTTCATAAGGTTTCTTATAGAAATCTTCCTTCACTTTACCACAGTCATACCAAACGGCATCTTCTGCGAATAATGGCTTCGTACCTTCTTCATTCAGGAATCCGTTCAACAAGTCGGTATAAATGTTACAAGTTGCATTTTCATCCTTCCAGTCTGCTGCGTTTGTTTCCAGTTCGCCCCATGCCGGATTGGATTCTTCCGTATCATAAACAATCGGGTTAACGTTGAAGATTGTGTACTTCGGATCTGTTGTCTTCCAGTATGTACCCAAGTGACCCCAAACGCCAAGTTCAGGCATGTTCACTCTTCTCTTCAATGTAATCTTCAGATCCGGATAAGACTTGGAATCATTTCTGTAGTAAACAACCTTGCTGAAGTCTTTGTACTTCTGACCCGGCCAGATGTTGCCCATTGTTTCTGTTGTCAAATCCCAAAGGATATTATAAGAATCTACACCACCTTCGGTATTGATTACGTTCTTAGCCGTACCATAAGGTTCAGAAGCATTTTCGTCAAATGTCGTATAGATAGCCTTGAATTCTTCGTGAGTCATACCGCCTTCTTTAGCCTGGTGGTAGATTAATTCATTCATCATCTGAGTCGTTACACGGCTTTGGATGCCACAAGCATAGCAAATCGGATCAAACTCGATTGTGATTTCCTTCACACCAATTTCTCTTGTCCATTTTACTTTCAGATAGCGCTGTGCAACCAATGCATCACCGTTTTTGGTATCAACCAATGATATACGCACGATAGGCTCACGACCGATAGCTGTAGCAGATGTTCCTTCAATTGTATACACCTTTGATGTCATGATACCATTGGACGGAGAATCAATTTTTGCAAACTTCTGCTGGTCGGTCTTATTGGTATTACCTTCCGGACCTCCTAAAGTGATGTATGGAGCTGCTGCCAGACTAAAGCGGAATTCCAGACCATAATCCTTGTAATTCTTGAACAGTTCGTGTTGAGCATGATCCTTCCATGCCTCTGCCTCATCAGAAACACAGACTGTTACATACTTCTTCAGATCCAGTTCTTCGGCATAGTCTGCATAAATGTCAATATCCTTACCTGCTAAAGATTCATATGTACAAATGGAGTCACGATAGTGTACATAGAAACTTCCATTGGCATCTGTCTGAACTTCGTCAGCAAAATAGTCGGTAGTCAAAGGTTTGCTGAAATTTGTTCTGATATTGGCAATATAAGGCACTTTAACCAGCTCTTCAATACGCGAATATTCAGAGTTCACATAAGTCTTTGTCCCTGCTTCATAAGCTTTCCGTTCCTCAGCATCCAGATTTTCCTTAGCAATGGCAGCTTTAGCCGATGCCATCCAGAATTTTTCTTGTCCAGGTGCCGGATGAGCATCGCCCGTGCTCATGATTCGGTCGTTCAAGAATTCTTTGCTTTTCTTGAAAGTAACAGTCATCAGACTCTTGTCAATTTTAAAACCTGTCACTTCAATAGGACTGTTCTGCTTAATCAGATCACTTTCAGCTGCACGAGTTATGTTTTTAGAAGTCATGCAGTCGAAGGCTAGACTTTCCAGATCCTGCGTACGGACACCCATATTAGGACTTACCTGATAATATGCCTCGTTCTTCTCACTAGACAGATAACGTACTTTCGCACCCGCTACAGCCGTGTGGTCCAATACAGGGCGTTTGGAGTGATCGGCAGGTGTTGTCATTACTGGATGCAATGGGTCAGAATAATCCGTTACAGCATGTCCTTTAATAGGAGTATATACCTGCGGAGTATATTTCAGCGAAGTGAAAATAATGGCAGGAATACCATTGATATGCTGCGTAGGAACCAAGTTCATGCTTGTCAGACGATGGCCTAACAGTCTGATAACTTCTTCACTTAACTGAGATACTTTTGCAGCCAAAGCATTCAGCTCTTCGTCTGATACAAAATCACTTAAAAGTTCCGCTTTCAAAGCTTCAATTTTCGCATTTACGTCCTCTAGTGAAGCTTTTTTGCCCAACTCTTCCTGAATTTTCTTTTCAGCATCAGCAATTGCTTGCTTCAGCATTTGTTCCAATTCTTCCTGTGTCACTCCATCAGGAGTGTTTTCACCAACTTGAGCCAAAGCTTCTTCAGCTTCAGCTTTAGCAGCCTGAGCTTCTTTGATTGCTTTATCAGCATCAGCGACAGCCTTATCAATGGCAGATTCAACGCTACTGATTTCTGATCTTAACTCCTCAATAGAAGCTTTCTGATTCACTTGCTCCTGCAGATTAGCAATCTCATCATCGTAATCCTTGCAAGAGGTAAATGTTCCAGTAGAAGCCATCAATAGGGCACCCACTAGCATTACATTAAGATACCTTCTTCTCATAGCACATAACATTAATAAGTTAAACATGTTTCCAGGATTTTCCTGTTGTCATGCAAATGTAGTCCGATCTGCTTCATCAAGTTAGGATTTTTAAAGCAAGAATAAGGATTTTTCAGCTCAATTCCATTCTACAAATAGGAAAATCGAAGCATCATTTTTCAATAAACAAATAATAATCAAGACCTTAAAAATCCTACTAACACAGTATTCTTTTTTCATCCATCAGCAAATATTCAGTCTTCTGATTATCAAAAAGCAGACAGTTTTGGAGCTCAAAATTTGCCATCAATCTAAATTGAACCCAGATTTGAAAGCATAAATTCTTTTTTTCAACAATAGCAAACGTTAAATAAGAAGGGACACAACAGCAGAATTGCAGGCACACCAGCCTGCATTTATTAGATTAGAAAAGTCGCGAGTAACTGTGAATGTGCAGTTCAACTAACCACACAACTTACGTTACGAATGCAATATTAGCTTATTAATTAGAGATTCTTCCGGATGACTTTTGCACACTTCACTCCAAATCCGGGATGAACATACGTCCTTATTGAGGCGTTTTACGGAACAATGAAGGGGTTGTGGAAAACAGTTGTTTGAATACGCGCGTAAAATAACTGGTATCTTCGAAACCACAGTTCATGGCAATCTCACCAATAGGTTGCTCTGTGGAAACCAGCAGGCGCTTGGCTTTTTCCATACGGATTAATAAAATATAAGCCGTAGTACTGTAATTAGTTATAGCTCGTATTTTACGATTCAGTTGAGACTTACTGACACAAAATTTGTCTGCAACCATTTCCGCATTCAGTGCCTTTTCGGCCAAATGTTGATGTATAAATTCAGTCAAGTTGTTCAGGAAGTCACGGTCGGCAGGACGCAATTCAACGTTCCCCGTATTGCCCTCGCACAATGCTTTCGAGTATTTTTCACGCAGGATGCGCCGCTGGTTCAGGATATTTTCAATTTGCAGCAATAGTTCGTCGGCATTGAAAGGTTTCAATAAATAAGCCTCTGCTCCAACCTGTATTCCCTTCAACCTATCGGTTTCCTCACTTTTCGCTGTTGTAATGATGATAGGGATATGGTTGAGCGTTTGTGAACTGCGTATATTTTGGCACAAGGTGTATCCATCCATCTCAGGCATCATCAGATCCGTAATGATTAAATCGGGCATATTTTCATTGCATACGTTCAAAGCTTCACATCCATTGTGTGCATGCCTGATCCGATACTTGCCCTCAACGAGCTTATGAATGTAGAATGACACATCTTGATTATCTTCCACAATCAGAATCAACGGATTAGCATTCTCTAAAGGTTCTTCATCTATTACGGTTATATCACAGGCTTCAGCAGGCTTTTCATCGTTTTCCGGCAAACTACTCAAAGCAGGTTCACTTTCTTCAACCCGAATTTCAATGTGAGCCTTTGGATTCTGTAAGGGTATCCGGATGGTAAATTCGGCTCCTCCCTCTTTGCTGTTGGCAGCGGTGATACTTCCATTCATACTTTCAACCATTTGCTTGACAAAAGCCAATCCGATACCGGTACCCATATTATTTTTGCTGTTTGCCCCTTGGTAAAATGCGTCAAAAATGTATGGAAGTTCTTCTTTTGATATTCCTTGCCCGTTATCAGTAATTTGCAGAATCAACTGCTTGTCGGATGCTGTGCCCAAGTGAACTTGTATCATTCCCTCTTTGGGAGCGAATTTAATAGCATTACCGAGCACATTCTGCAATATTTTATTGATGTATTCAGGAATGTAATCTGCCTGTAGCGTCTGTACTTGTGTAGTGAAGATGAGTTGGATATGTTTGGCATTCAGATAGCAGCGATAGCCATCCAAAACCAACCGGATGTAAGAAACAATATCTGCATGCACCCATTTCAGCTGTTCCATACCCGGAGCCGATTTGGCTGCATCAAGCAACTGGTTAACCAGCCCGAGCAGACTGCGGCTTTGTCTGATAATGGTATCCAGATAATCGTCCACATTTTTTTTCCCCAACTCCTGTTTTTTCAACTGTTCGGCTAAGCCTATGACGACAGTAAGTGGAGTCCGAAATTCATGGGTAATGTTAGTAAAGAAAGTACTTCTCATCTGAATCGTACGTTTCAGCTGCCGGTTGGTTCGTAGACGTATGCGCTGAATGTATAGTAGAAGCAATATAATAGTTACAGCCAATATAGCAAATAACACACTACCTATAAGAATTGTATTTTTGGATTTCTGCTCTGTTCGATAAGCATTTTGAGCCACGTTGACAGTTTTCTGCGCTTTATTCCTCTCATACTTCATCTGTAAGTTCAGCGTATTGTTTTTGTTTTTCTCGTTCATTACGCTATCCGTATATGCCAAACTTTTTTCGTAATGACTAATGGCTTCTTTAAAGTTTCCGGCCTGTTGGCAGGCTAGAGATTTCAACCTGTATATTTCAGACAAATGTTCGGGTGAGTGGATATTCAGTGCTTCCAGTTCACTTCTTTCGATATAAGGCTCGGCTTTCCCGCGCAGATCCTGCAATAAATACACACGCGCAATAGCAATGTGTGCTTCCAGCCAATGCCACCGATCTGAGTTTTCTTCCATAAGTTGGCTCGAACTTTGGTAATGTTCCAAAGCTTCTTTCCAATTTTTTTGTTTTTCTGCCATACGTCCGAGATGATTATGGCAAAGAGCAATGCCTAAATTGGATTGAGCCAAACGATTGAATTTCATAGATTCCTGGTAATAGATGTAGGCTTTTGCTGTTTCTCCTTGCGTTTCCAATATACTCCCAATATTAGCATAGTTGATGGCTTGTCCCAAATAGCTGCCCAATTTCTTTTCTCCTTCGAGTGCTTTACTGAAAGCCTGCATGGCTATTTCAGCATTACCCAATGTCAGATGGATATTACCGATTCCATTGAGCGAAACTACCTTGTTTTTTTTCGCAACGTCCGATATTGTATCGCTCCAGTTTTCACAATAGCGCAATGCGGTATAATGGTTGTTAGATGCCTCATCCAAAATCCCCATACGCCTGAAGTTTGTACCTAAATTGTTGTATGCTTGAATGATTTCATTAGTATCTTGAGCCGCCAAGGCATATTCCAAACTTTTATAATGGGCATTCAAAGCTTCCCTGAAACGAGATTTATCCCGCAGTTCCTTTCCTCTTATCTTATAAGCGATACTAAGGGCGTAATTGTTCTTCCTATGCTGATGGATGAAGCAGTCAAGCGAATCAACTTTTGCCATCTGTTTTGCCAGTTTTTCTATTTCCTGCTTTCCTGCATCCATATTAGCTCCTTCATGTACGGACGGGACACAGCTTACCATTATTAGTAAAACACTTAATATCTGTATTATAAGGCGCTGCATAAGTAGTAATCCTATATTTTTTATTATAATAATCAAAAGGAGATTGTCATAATGCAAAAATAGCAGAATTTAACAAAACAGAAAAGGTTTTTAATATTAAAAAAACGCCAACGATGAATTATCATTTTGTTTACTCATTTTAATCTTGGCAATCCGCCTTGACTTTTATCTTCCAAGCACATTCTCGCCTCCAAGATAGTAACATTATTTAAAATCCAGCGAAAGCTGCCCGTCGCCCAGCAGATTGAATGTCAGGCGGTGATAGGGCGTAGTGCCGTGCTCGGCAATGGCGGCGCGGTGTTTCTTGGTGGGATAGCCTTTGTTCCGGTTCCAGTCGTAGTAAGGAAACTCCTCATGCAGGCGATTCATGTAATCGTCGCGGTAGGTTTTAGCCAGAATGGAAGCGGCGGCAATGGAAAGATACTTGCCGTCGCCCTTCACCACCGTGGTGTGGGGGATGTCAGCGTACTTCCGGAAACGGTTACCGTCGATGAGCAGATGTTGGGGTCGTATCTTCAGCTGGTCGATGGCGCGATGCATGGCCAGAAAGGAGGCGTTCAGAATGTTAATCTGATCGATTTCTTGCGGCGAAACCACGCCCACCGCCCACGCCAGGGCCTCCCGTTCGATAACATCACGCAAGGCATAACGTTGGTGTTCGGTCAGTTGCTTGGAGTCGTTCAGCAGCTCGTTACGGAAATCTTTGGGCAAGATGACGGCAGCCGCATAAACAGCCCCCGCCAGACAACCACGTCCGGCCTCGTCGCAACCGGCTTCGATCAAATCAGGGTTCAGGTAAGGAAGTAACATCTGTCTCGTTTTTCTGGTTTCGACAGCAAAGATAGGGGAATAATATCAAAAAAAGGATGCCTGCCGGCATCCTTTTTCCTAAACCATTCTCTTAGTATGTTCATTCTACCTTTCTACAAGTCGTCTTATCATAATACTCGTAGGAATCTTCTTTTTCATAATATTCAAGTACCATTTCCGAAGCATTCAGCTTTACTACCGTATATACTTCAGTAGAGTATCTTTCGTCAATCATGAGCTGATTACCCTCTAACTTCCACGAGAACTTCTGAGTATTATTCTGATAATATCCGCTCCCGTCAGCTTCGAATGTAACAAATTCACCTCCAACTTCTTCGCTCCATCTGTCATTGTATTCAGGTTCCTCATCGTCAATTTCGTAACCTTCACTCCATACAGCTTCCCACTTACCGACAATAGCAGCAGGATCTATACTTTCGTCATCATCGCTACACGACGCAAAACCTGCACTTAATACAAAGGCAAACAAAAGAAAAGACAAATACTTTAAAGTTTTCATAGACGTTTAATCTGTTTTAGTGGCTTCAACAGGTCCTCTCAAGCCATCGGTTCATATTAAAAATGCAGCGTAGGGACCCTCAGAAACAGTTCCTTTCTGCTACGCCGCATATCCATCTGCTATGTGCAAATATAAAGTAAACCGCAGATTAGTAAAAAAACGTTTTTATATGTATTCGTCTTATAACAGAGGCTTCAAGGATTATCCGGTCGAAAATAGCGATTATGCCGACCAAAATAATTTCCTCTTAGAACACGCTCCAAGCCACAGTGAGTCCGGCCATGACGATGGCTACCATCGACATCAACTTGATAAGGATGTTCAGGCTGGGACCGGAAGTGTCCTTGAAGGGGTCGCCTACCGTATCGCCTACCACAGTTGCCTTGTGAACATCGCTGCCCTTGCCGCCGAAGTTTCCTTCCTCGACATACTTCTTGGCGTTGTCCCATGCGCCGCCCGAGTTAGCCATGAAGATAGCCAATACGAAACCGCTGCTCAAGCCGCCAATCAGCAGGCCCAGCACACCCGGTACGCCAAAGACAATACCCGTCAGAATGGGAGTAATGATAGCAATGAGCGACGGAACCACCATCTCGCGTTGCGCACCACGGGTCGAAATGGACACGCAACGGGCATAGTCGGGTTCAGCCTCGCCCGTCAGGATGCCTTTGATTTCGCGGAACTGACGGCGTACTTCGTCTACCATGTGTGCGGCGGCACGTCCTACGGCATTCATCGTCAGTCCGCAGAACAGGAAGGCCATCATGGAGCCGATAAACATGCCCGACAGCACCTTGGGATTCATTAGTGTGACGTCGTAGTGGTGCATGAAGTCGAAGAACGTGGCGTCCTGCAAAGGCACAGCCTTGTCACCTACAAAGATTTCGGTAGTTCCGAGGCGAGTCAGTCCGATGCGGATTTCTTCGACATACGAAGCCAGCAGAGCCAGTCCCGTCAATGCGGCCGAACCGATGGCAAAGCCCTTACCCGTAGCGGCCGTCGTATTGCCCAGCGAGTCGAGGGCATCGGTACGTTTGCGCACTTCGGCTCCAAGTCCCGACATTTCGGCATTACCGCCGGCATTGTCCGCAATGGGTCCGTAAGCATCGGTAGCCAGGGTGATGCCCAGCGTAGAAAGCATACCTACGGCAGCAATGCCGATGCCGTAAAGTCCGAGGCCTACGTTGCTGAAGTCGAAGCCCGAAGCGAACAGATAGGAAGCAATGATGCCCACTACCACCGCAATCACCGGAATGGCTGTAGAAAGCATGCCCAGACCGATGCCGGAAATGATAACCGTGGCCGGTCCCGTCTTTCCGCTCTCGCTCAGGCGTTGTGTAGGCTTATAGGACTGCGAAGTGTAGTATTCCGTAGAACGTCCGATGACGATGCCCACCAGCAGACCAACGACAACGGAACACGAAATCCACATCCAGTTGTCGAGCTTCAGCAACCAGAGGATGAAGAACGTAGCTATTACGATGAGTACCGAACTGAGGTTGGTACCGAAGCCCAACGCGCCGAGCAGGTCTTTCATTGTAGCATTCTCCTTGGTGCGTACTGAGAAGATACCGATGATGGAGAGCAGAATACCCACCGCCGCTATCAACATCGGGGCGATGACGGCCTTGTACTGCATCAGCGTGTCGCCCGAGTGTATGAAGGCTGCCGCACCCAGTGCCGCCGTGGCCAAAATGGAGCCGCAATAGCTTTCGTAGAGGTCGGCACCCATACCGGCAACGTCGCCTACGTTGTCGCCTACGTTGTCGGCAATGGTGGCGGGATTGCGCGGGTCGTCCTCGGGGATGCCGGCTTCCACCTTACCCACAAGGTCGGCACCTACGTCGGCCGCCTTCGTGTAGATACCTCCACCCACACGGGCAAAGAGGGCCTGCGTCGAGGCACCCATACCGAAGGTAAGCATCGTAGTGGTAATGACACAGAGTTTGTGTGTAGGCGTCAGCGTGTCGGCAGGTATTACGGCATTCAGCAACAGGTACCAGAAGGAAATGTCCAGCAGTCCCAGTCCGACCACTACCAGCCCCATCACCGCACCACTGCGGAAGGCGATGCGCAGACCGCCGTTCAGCGAGCCTCGGGCTGCATTGGCTGTTCGGGCCGAAGCATAAGTGGCAGTCTTCATGCCCAGAAAGCCCGAAAGGCCCGAGAAGAAGCCACCCGTCAGAAAGGCTACCGGCACCCAGTGGTTCTGCACATCGAAGCCATAGGCCATGATGGAGAACAGAATGACCAGTCCCAGGAAGACCAGTCCCACAATCTTATATTGCTGTTTCAGGTAAGACATGGCGCCCTTGCGCACGGCCGCCGCAATCTTAATCATTTGAGGAGTGCCTTCGCTCTCCTTCATCATCTGACGATGGAAATACCAGGCAAAGCCAAGGGCCAGCACGGAAGCTACCGGTACGACCCAGAATAGTAGTTGATCCATAGCATTCTTTATGTTTTGAGGTTTGACAAAATAGAATGCGCTAAATATATGGAATTGAGACGGAATAAGCAAATCTGTTTGCCACTATTCTCATCGCTATGGCAACCAATCAAATGCTAAAAAAACAAAAAAGGCACCGTTCCCTTACGGGCAAGAAAGGCATTTGCCTATCTTTGCTCCACACAAATGGAAAAAGATAACCGCATATACAAGGTTGCAACGTGGATCATCATCCTGCTTTTCGCCATGCTGCAACCCCTCGGACAGTATGAATCGCTGCCCGACGACGTGACTTCGTTCGACAACTGCGAAATGCAGTTCTGCCAGCAAGGCTCGACCTGCATCGACGAAGACACTACTCCCTATGCCCCTTCGGCAACAAGGCTGCGCCACCAGACGACGTCGGCTTCCGGCCCGTCGGTCATCCAGCGCCACGTTTCATCCCTGTCGGCCTGTCCCGGCCGGAAAACCTTGTGCACACCTTCGGCCGACTATATCCGCCGCCGTTCCACGCTGTGCATCTATCGGCTTTAGACACAAGTTCCATCCTACAGCCTTTATTTTATCAACCGGACGGGCCTCTATCCTATCCCGAAGGCTCGTGTCCGTATGTTTCACTTAATACTCATTTTATGGGACTTGTACTTTTATATCTTATTCTTGCCCTTTCCGTATCTTTTCTCTGCTCCGTCATGGAAGCAGTGCTGTTGTCTACCCCCATGTCCTTCATCACCATGAAGGAACAGTCCGGCGCCAAGTCGGCCACCCTGCTCAAGCGACTGAAGCAGGACATTGACAAACCCATCGCCGCCATTCTGTCGCTGAACACCATCGCCCACACCGTGGGTGCGGCGGGCGTCGGAGCCGAAGCCGTAAAAGTGTTCGGCGAAGCTTATTTCGGCATCATCTCCGCCGTACTGACCATCCTCATCCTTGTCCTCTCCGAAATTATCCCGAAGAGTGTGGGTGCCAACTATTGGCGTTCGCTGGCTGTGCCTTCGGCCCGCATCATCCGGGGTATGATTCTGATCTCCTATCCGTTGGTGTGGCTGTCCGAACTGATTACCCGTCTGGTGGCGCCGTCGAAGCACGAGGCTTCGGTGAGCCGCGAAGAGGTATCGGCCATGGTGTCTATCGGTGCCGAGGAAGGCGTGTTCCAGAAGGACGAAAACCGAATGATACAGAACCTGATCAAGCTGGACAACGTAACGGCCCGCGACGTGATGACGCCGCGTGTAGTAGTGGCCGCCGCCCCCGAGGACACCACACTGAAGGACTTCTACCGCAACAAGCAGTTCTGCAACTATTCGCGCATCCCCGTCTTCCACAACAACGAAGACAACATCACGGGCTACGTGCTGCGGCAAGTCGTACTGGAACGCCTGGCCGAAGACAAGTTCGACATGAAGCTGTCCGACATTGTACGCCCCATCCTGACCTTCCCCGAAAGCACTTCGGTCTCGAAAATCTGGGAAAAAATGCTTGAGAAGAAAGAGCACATCTCCATCATCATCGACGAATATGGCTGTCTGCGGGGTATCGTCACCATGGAAGACATCATCGAAACAGCCCTCGGTTTCGAGATTGTGGACGAGCGCGACGCCGTGACCGACATGCAGAAGCTGGCACGCGACCGCTGGCAGAAACGGAAGGCAGAACAGGGTTCCACCTTCTAAAAGCGTGTACCGGAAGCGGTGAATCTTCCCCCCTCGCAGAAGCACTCCAAACCAGTCTGGGAGGCATACAAGTACGGCTCGTGAGAGACACTTGTGTGGCTCGTGAGCCGTGCAAGTGTGGCTCGCGAGCCGTGCAAGTGTCCCACACGAGCCGCACAAGTGTGGTTCACAGGGGGTATTTGCGTCACTCTACGGTCACTGCCGTACCGGCTGCCGTCACCATCAGCATGGAGCCGCTGCCACCCACAGTTTCGTAGTCCAAGTCAACGCCTATCACAGCATTGGCTCCCAAGGCACGAGCCTGCTCTTCCATCTCGCGCAAGGCAGTTTCCTTAGCTTCGCGCAGCACTTCTTCATAAGAGCTGCTGCGTCCGCCCACAATGTCGCGGATACCGGCAAAAAAGTCACGGAACACATTGGCACCGATAATGGTCTCGCCCGATACGATGCCGTAGTAGCGGGTAATTCTCCCGCCGTCAATCATAGAAGTGGTTGTAAGTAACATATCTGTCTTGTCATTTAAAAGTTATTTGCTCTTATTAGACGCAACCGATGGAGGAAAAGTTGCAGGAGGGAGAGAAAAAGATGGAAAAATCAAAGAAAAGGGTCGGACAGATAGTATAAACCGCAGAGAATACGGATTTAAATTGCAATCCGTGTCCTCTGCGGCTTTATGGTTCCGATTGACGGCTTTAAATATCAGAACATCCTGCTCACGCGCTCCACACCGGCTACCAGCGCATCGATTTCTTCCTTCGTATTATACAAGGCAAAGGAAGCGCGGACAGTGCCCTCGATGCCAAGCCGTTGCATCAGCGGCTGGGCGCAGTGATGTCCCGTACGCACGGCAATGCCAAGACGATCGAGCAGCGTACCCATATCGAAGTGATGGATGTTACCCACAAGGAAGGAGATAACACTGCCCTTTTCGGGAGCTTCGCCGAAGATACGCATGCCGGGTATTTCCTTCAGGCGACGGGTGGCGTACTCGGTCAGTTCGTGCTCGTAGGCAGCGATGCGTTCCATACCGAGGGCAGAAACGTAATCCAGTGCCTTAGCCAGACCTGTAGTGCCGATGTAGTCGGGTGTACCGGCCTCGAACTTAAAAGGCAGTTCGTTGAACGTGGTGCGCTCGAACGAAACGTGCTGAATCATCTCGCCACCACCCTGATAGGGAGGCAGCTTGTCGAGCCAGTCTTCCTTGCCGTAGAGCACGCCAACGCCTGTGGGACCGTAAATCTTATGTCCGGAAAAGACGTAGAAATCGGCATCGAGCGCCTGCACATCCACCGGCATGTGGGGAATGCTCTGCGCGCCGTCTACCAGCACGGGGACGCCGTGAGCATGGGCCGTGGCTATCATTTCGCGCACAGGGTTCACCGTACCCAGCACATTGCTGACGTGAGCCACACAGACAATCCGGGTACGCGGAGTGAAGAGTCGTTCGTATTCGTCCAGCAGCAGTTCGCCACGGTCGTTCATGGGAATCACACGGAGAACAATGCCCTTACGCATCTGTAGCAGTTGCCAGGGAACGATGTTGCTATGGTGCTCCATGGTGGAAACAATCACCTCGTCGCCCTCCTTCAGAAAAGCTTCGCCAAAGCTGGAGGCCAACAGGTTGATGCTTTCGGTCGTGCCACGGGTGAAGACTATCTCGTTGGTGCTGCGGGCGTTGATAAACTTGCGCACCGTCTCGCGGCTGGCTTCGTGAAGTTCAGTGGCCTGCTGCGACAGGAAATGTACCCCACGGTGCACGTTGGCATTGACGCTGTAATACTCGTCGGTGATGGCATCGACTACGCAGCGCGGCTTCTGGGTTGTGGCGCCGTTGTCTAAATAGACCAGCGGTTTGCCATAGACGGTGCGGCTAAGGATGGGGAAGTCTTGCCTCACCCCCATCCCCTCTCCCAAGGAGAGGGGGGAAGAAAACATTTGTGAGTTATTCTGTTCAGACATATTATTCATCTATTATTCATTCAATTGCTCCATCCTTTTTCTTCAAAAAGAATGTAACTTTCAGCCTCTTCCTATACTTTCGCATTCGGTCACCCCCGACCCCTCTCCTTGGGAGAGGGGTCGGGGGTGAGGCTCCCTACTTGCAGATGGCACACCCCTGACACTTATTCAGCTCGCCGCGGAAGCGCTTCTCAACCAGCAGGTGCAGACGGTCGCGCAAGGCGTCAAGGCGGATGGTGTCTATCACTTCGTTGACGAAAGCAAACATCAGTAACAGACGGGCTTCGTGCATCGGAATACCACGCTGACGCATATAGAACAAGGCTGCGTCGTCCAGCTGACCGACTGTCGCACCGTGACTACACTTCACGTCATCGGCATAGATTTCCAGTTGCGGCTGCGTGTACATACGGGCCTCGCGAGTGGCGCAAAGGTTACGGTTGGTCTGCTGCGAACTGGTATGTTGCGCACCGGGACGAACCAATACCAGTCCGGCAAAAGCACCCGTAGCCTGATCGTCGAGCACATACTTGAAAAGCTCGTTCGACGTACAGCGGGGCACGGCATGGTCGATGACGGTGTGGGTATCGACATGCTGATTCTTGTCAGCAATAGCCATGCCACAGAGGTTGATTTCGGCATTCTCGCCAGCCAGAGTCACGTTGACAGTATTGCGTGTGGTGCCACCTGTCAGCGTCATACCGTTCAGCAAGACATTACTTCCGCTGTCCTGACGGACGTACATGCTGCTGACACGTACGGTGCTGGTATGTGTTTCCTCCAGCTCGTAGAGGTCAAGTACGGCATTCTGTCCCACAAAGACTTCCACCACTTGTGTAGCCAGGAAGTTGACTGCATCCATTGCATGATCGCATACCAGCAGACGAGCCTGCGCACCGTCTTCCAGCACAATCAGCACACGACGGTTCACCATCAGGTTGACATCGCTGCGCAGGATATTGACCAACTGAATGGGGCGTTCTACCACGACGTTCTTAGGCACATAAAGCAGCACACCGTCTTGCGTCAAAGCCGTGTTGAGGGCAGTCACTCCGTCCTTGGAGGTATCGGCCAGCTTGCCGTAGTATTTCTTCACCAGTCCGGGATGCTCTACTGCCAGCTGACGCAAACTGCCGAAGAGCACGCCTTCGGGCAAATGCGACTTGGGCAATGACTTGCTATAAAAAGTATCGTTCACAACAAAATAGAGCGAAGTGCTCATGTTGGGCACGTCGCACTTGAACACGTCGTACGGATTGACTGGTATGTCGAGCTGCTTCAGGTTGAGCCCGTAGTCGGGTTCGAACAGTTTGCTGACATCGGTGTACTTGTATTTCTCGTCCTTGCGGGTGGGGAAGCCCAGGCGCTCGAAATCAGCAAACGCCGCTGCACGGGGGGCATTCATCACCTCGCAACTGTGCTGGCATATCATGGCCTCGCACTGCGAGAACAGGTCTATGTATTGTTGTTCGGGTCTCATAATTCATTTAATTTTTTAGACGCAGATAACGCGGATAACACAGATTCATTTTTTCGTTTCAATTGCTCCCGATAATAGAGAGAAAACATCTTTCGACGGATTTCAGGTTTTGGTCCAAAATTCAACAATAATCCTATCTCCAAAGAAGTTGCCTTCAAATAATTTACCAATTGCAATTCATGACTTTCCGTAAGTACGTTAACAGCCTTCAATTCCAAAATGATGGAATCATAAGCTACAATATCAGCTTCATAATAGCCTACAACGTCACCTTTATAAAACACATTAATCTTAGGATGTGCCACACAAGGTATGTTCCGTCTTTGCAACTCCTTGAAAAGAGCATTCTGATAAACATTTTCTATAAAACCATACCCAAGTTCATTGTAAACATCATAAAATGCGCTAATAATGGCATTGGTCTTATCTCCTTGTGAGAGTTCCATAATAGCAAAATATTAAAATCCGTGTCATCCGCGTCATCTGCGTCTAACCAATCTATTACTCACTTACCTCTTTCTTTATCCAGTCGAAGCCGCGGTTCTCGATTTCTGTTGCCAGTTCGGGGCCACCGGTCTTCACGATGCGGCCGTTCAGAAGGACGTGTACCACATCAGGCTTCAGATAGTCCAACAGACGCTGGTAGTGCGTGATGACCATAGCCGAAGTCTGCGGCGTGCGCAGCTTATTGAAGCCTTCGGCCACAATACGCAACGCATCCACATCAAGGCCAGAGTCTGTCTCGTCAAGGATAGCGAAAGTCGGCTCCAGCATAGCCATCTGGAAGATTTCGTTACGCTTCTTTTCACCGCCGCTGAAGCCCTCGTTCACCGAACGGTTAGCCAATTTGCTGTCCAACTCGACGATGGCACGCTTCTCGCGCATCAGCTTCAGGAACTCGCTTGCCGAAAGAGCAGGCAGATGGCGATACTTGCGCTGCTCGTTGACGGCAGTACGCATAAAGTTCACCATCGATACACCGGGAATCTCGACCGGCGTCTGGAAGGAAAGGAAGATACCCTCGTGGGCACGGTCTTCGGGCGAAAGGGCCAGCAGGTCCTTTCCGTTGAAAGTAATGGAGCCACGTGTCACTTCGTAAGCAGGATGGCCTACAAGAACGTTGCTCAGCGTACTCTTTCCGGCACCATTCTGCCCCATAAGGGCGTGTACCTCACCGTCGCGGATAGTAAGGTTGATGCCTTTCAATATCTCTTTGCCATTGATGCTGGCATGAAGGTCTTTTATCTCTAACATAACTTATGTAATTAAGAATGAAGAATGAAGAACGAAGAATTACTTTTTCCTCATCCCGACTTCCTCATTCAATTTGATTCTTAATTCTGCATTATTCGTTCATCATTTATCCCACGCTACCTTCCAGCGAGATGCTCAGCAGTTTCTGAGCCTCGACGGCAAACTCCATAGGCAACTTGTTGAGCACTTCCTTGGCATAGCCGTTGACGATAAGTCCCACGGCGTCTTCGCTCGAAATGCCGCGCTGGTTGCAATAGAATATCTGGTCTTCACTGATTTTGCTGGTGGTAGCTTCGTGTTCCACTACCGCCGTTTCGTTGTGAATGTCCATGTAGGGGAAGGTATGTGCACCGCACTTGTCGCCCAACAGCAACGAGTCACACTGGCTATAGTTGCGGGCATTGTCAGCCTTGGGGCTGACACGAACCAAACCACGGTATGAATTCTCGCTCCGTCCGGCCGAAATACCCTTGCTGACAATGGTCGAACGGGTATTCTTACCGATGTGTATCATCTTCGTACCTGTATCGGCCTGCTGGTAGTTGTTGGTCACGGCTACGCTGTAAAACTCGGCCACGGAATTGTCGCCTGCCAGGATACACGAAGGATACTTCCAGGTAATGGCACTACCCGTCTCGACCTGCGTCCACGACAGCTTACTGTTCACACCCTTACAGATGCCGCGTTTGGTGACGAAGTTATAAACACCACCCTTGCCTTCGGCATCGCCGGGATACCAGTTCTGCACAGTGCTGTACTTCACCTCGGCACGGTCGTGTACCACAATCTCCACGATGGCGGCATGAAGCTGGTTCTCGTCACGCATTGGGGCCGTACAGCCTTCCAAATAGGAAACGTAAGCATCGTCATCGGCCACAATCAGTGTACGTTCAAACTGCCCTGTACCTTGCGCATTGATGCGGAAATAGGTGGACAGCTCCATGGGGCAACGCACACCTTTAGGGATGTAAACAAACGACCCGTCGGAGAAAACAGCGGAGTTAAGTGCAGCAAAGAAATTGTCGCGGTAAGGAACAACCGAGCCCAAGTACTTCTGCACCAGATCAGGATGCTCGCGGATGGCTTCACTCATCGAGCAAAAGATGATGCCTTTCTCCATCAGTGTCTCCTTGAAAGTAGTCTTTACAGAGACGGAGTCCATCACAGCATCCACGGCCATGCCGCTCAGTGCCATCTGCTCCTCCAAGGGAATACCCAGTTTATTGAAGGTTTTGATCAGTTCAGGATCCACTTCGTCCATACTCTTGGGACCTTCCTTCTTCTTAGTCGGGTCGGCATAGTAAGAGATGGACTGATAGTCAATCTCGGGAATGCGGAGGTGAGCCCATGTGGGCATCTCCAGTGTCAGCCAGTGGCGGTAAGCCTTCAGGCGGAACTCCAGCATCCAGTCGGGCTCACCCTTCTTTTGGGAGATAAGACGGATAACGTCTTCGTTCAAGCCCTTCTCGATGACATCGGTATGCACGTCGGTGGTGAAGCCATATTTGTACTTCTCCTGCGTGAGTTCCTTGACATATTTATTGGGTTCTTCTTGCATCACAATATAAAATCAATGAATTATTTATGAATCACTATATTATAAGTCAACCGAAAGTTTGTCCAAATCACCGTTTACAAATTCTTCTGCAACTGTTTTTGCCACAGGAAAGAAGATGCCGGCAAACGATTCCATGGGATAATATAACACCGATTCTTTCTTTTTTGTTTTATCAATCAGTGAATTATCGGAATCGATGAATTCGAGTACACCAATCAGCAGACTGACCAGCAGAAGATACTTCAATGCGCCAAGCCCCGAGCCCAGCCAACGGTTCACCCAACCCAAGGAAACAGCCTCCATGGCTTTAGTCAGTAAAGCGGCTATCAGCGTAAAAGCCAAAGGTACCGCAATCCAGATCAGGACAAAAGCCAGTATTTGTGCAAACGTCATGGAATCGGTCAGGGCAGGACATAGCTTTTCGGCTACCGAAGCATACAGGGCTTTAGCAGCCAATAGTCCCACAATCAGTCCGAGCAGGGATGCCAGCTGTTTAATAAAACCTTTGATAAATCCCAGCACTGCCCCGATACCTACAATAACAAGTATGATAATATCAATCGTTGTCATGCTTCTCTCTATTTGCAAGGCTATGGCCAAAAGTATTCTTCTGTTTCGGCATTACCTTATTTATTATATAAACTTCAGCCGCAGGCAACACCGACAACGCAGATTTCACTTTCCCTTGCGGTATGACAACACGAATCATTCGTGCAGCACAAAATCTATGTCATCCGCGTTAGCTGCGGCTGAAGAATCAACTATTCAAATTACAATGTCTGCTTTACTTCCACTTCTTCATAGGTTTCGATGATATCGCCCACCTTGATGTCGTTGCAGTTGGTCAGGCTGATACCACACTCGAAGTTAGTACCTACTTCCTTCACATCGTCCTTGAAGCGTTTCAGTGCATTGATGTTTCCGCTAAAGATTACAATACCATCGCGAATAAGGCGTGCCTTGTCGGTTCGTTTCACCTTTCCGGTCTTCACCATGGCACCAGCTACCATACCAACCTTGCTGATGTTGAATACTTCGCGTACTTCGATGGTTGCAGTTACCTGTTCCTTCACAGTCGGAGCAAGCATACCTTCCATAGCGGACTTCACTTCCTCGATAGCGTCGTAGATCACAGAATACTTACGGATATCTACACCTTCCTGCTCGGCCAACTTGGCTGCCGAGTTAGACGGACGTACCTGGAAGCCGACAATAATAGCATCGGAAGCGGCGGCCAGCGAAACATCGGATTCGGAAATCTGTCCCACACCCTTGTGAATAACGTTAACCTGAATCTGCTCGGTAGACAGCTTGATAAGAGAGTCGCTCAAAGCTTCGACAGATCCGTCCACGTCGCCCTTCACAATAATGTTCAGTTCGTGGAAGTCGCCCAAAGCCAAACGACGTCCTACTTCGTCCAGCGTCAGCATCTTCTGTGTACGCAATCCCTGTTCGCGCTGCAACTGTTCGCGTTTGTTGGCAATTTCGCGTGCTTCCTGTTCGGTTTCGATTACGTGGAACGTATCACCTGCAGCCGGCGCACCGTTCAGACCCAGGATCAGAGCGGGTTCAGCCGGACCGGCTTCTTTCATACGCTGGTTACGTTCGTTGAACATGGCTTTCACCTTACCATAGTTAGTTCCGGCCAACACGATATCGCCCACTTTCAAGGTACCGTTCGAAACGAGCACTGTTGCCACGTAACCGCGACCTTTATCAAGTGAAGACTCAATGATAGAACCTGTTGCTTTCCGGTTGGGATTAGCCTTCAGGTCAAGCATTTCGGCTTCGAGCAATACTTTTTCAAGCAATTCGGGAACACCAATACCCTTCTTTGCCGATATATCCTGTGACTGATATTTACCACCCCATTCTTCAACGAGGAAGTTCATACTTGCCAATTCTTCCTTAATCTTATCGGGGTTGGCAGTCGGTTTATCAATCTTGTTGATGGCAAAAACAATGGGCACACCGGCAGCCATGGCATGATTGATAGCTTCTTTGGTCTGCGGCATCACATTGTCGTCGGCTGCCACGATGATGATAACAACGTCTGTTACCTTGGCACCACGGGCACGCATAGCAGTAAAGGCTTCGTGACCCGGTGTATCGAGGAATGTAATCCGACGTCCGTCTTCCAGCTTCACATTGTATGCACCGATGTGCTGCGTGATACCACCCGCCTCACCGGCAATAACGTTAGCCTTACGGATATAGTCGAGCAACGATGTCTTACCATGGTCTACGTGACCCATCACAGTAACAATCGGGGCACGAGGCTGCAAGTCTTCTTCTGCATCAGCTTCTTCGACAATGGCCTGAGCCACTTCGGCACTGACATACTCGGTCTTAAAGCCAAACTCCTCGGCTACCAGGTTGATAGTCTCGGCATCGAGACGCTGGTTGATAGATACCATAATACCGATGCTCATGCAAGTTCCGATTACCTGTGTCACAGGTACGTCCATCATGCTTGCCAATTCGTTAGCTGTTACGAACTCTGTCAGCTTCAGAACTTTGCTATCGGCCATTTCCTGATTTTCGAGTTCGTGCATACGGTCGGCCGCCTGTTCACGTTTCTCTTTACGGTACTTGGCTCCCTTACTCTTACCTTTGGCTGTAAGACGTGCCAACGTTTCTTTTACTTGCTTAGCAACATCTTCTTCGCTTACCTCCTGTTTCACTACAGGCTTCTTGAAGCGATCCTTATTCTTCTTTCCGCTACCTGGCTGTCCGGGCACTCCCGCCATCGGGTTACCACCTTTCTGACGGTCGTTTCCTCCACGCTGGAAGTTGGAAGCATTATTGATATCTACTTTTTCCTTATTGATGCGCACGCGTTTCTTCTTGCCGCCCAGGTCTCCATCGTTGATGTCCTTCATCTTGCTGTCTTCCCGACGGATTTCCTTAATGATGGCTTCTTTCATCTGCTTGCGCTGATCCATGCGCTGCTTTTCCTTCTCTTCACGCTCGCGTTTCTTTTCTTCCTTCGATTTCTTCTTGGGGCGTGTAGACTGGTTCAAAGCAGCCAGGTCGATTTGGCCTATGACATTGATTTTCGAAACGAACTCCGGCTGGCGAATCTTGAAGATTTCCTCCTCGCCCGATTTCTTCGTTTCTTCCGTATGCTCAGCTTCAGGTTCTGCTCCATCTGCCTCGTCCGATGCAGACGCATTTTCCTGAAGAGGTTCTTCTGCTGGTTCGGCTTGCTGACTGGCAGACACTACGTCTTCCTGACTGTCGGCAGCTGCGGCATCCTGTACCAAGGTCTGCTCGGGCTGCGAAGAAACGACCTGTGCCTGCGGCTCGGGCTGTGACTCTTCTACTTGTTTGTCGGATTCATCAGCCGTTACAGTTGTCTCCTGTTCAGCCTGTACATTGGTGGCCACTTCTTCTACTTTCTCTATTGTTTCCACGTTTTTTTCCTCGGTACTCTTCTCCATTTGCGTATTATGTACTTCTTCCTCTTTCTCCACTACCGGACGACGGTTCAGCTTGTCAAGGTCGATCTTACCTACTGGCTTGAACTTCGGGCGTATATCTTCCGGAATCACAGTTCTGATTTCTTCAGACTTCGTTTTCTCCTGAGTTTCCGTTTCGTATCCGTCGATCGATACAGAAGCCTTATTACGCTCCTTGTTCTGACGTACCTGGCTGAAACGTTCAGACTTCATCTTGAGATCCTTGTCTGTACTGAACTCTTTCTTGAGCATTTCGAACTGTTCATCCGTAATCTTCGTATTAGGATTTGCCTCCACGGTAAACCCTTTCTTTTGCAGGAATTCGACAGCCGTCGTAATTCCTACATTCAAATCTCTTGTTACTTTATTTAACCTAATCGTCATACTTTAATTTTAATGAATAATAGTGGAGAAAGAAGTGGGGTAAGTCATGCTGTTCGCCCGGACTTACTCATTGTTGTCGTCTTCAAACTCCTGTTTCAAAATACGTAATACATCGTCCACCGTTTCTTCTTCCAAATCGGTCTTTTCGATCAGCATTTCACGGGGCGCGTTGAGCACTGCCTTGGCAGTATCTATACCGATAGACTTGATGGCGTCGATCACCCATCCGTCTATTTCGTCGCGGAACTCGTCGAGATAGATATCTTCGTCCTCAACGGCACTGTCATCCAGTTCACGGAAGACGTCGATGGTGTATTCTGTCAACATGCTGGCCAACTTGATGTTCAAACCTCCCTTACCGATAGCCAATGACACTTCTTCGGGTTTCAGGAAGACTTCGGCCTTGCGTTCTTCTTCGTTCAGACGTATGGACGAAATGTGTGCAGGGCTGAGGGCACGTTGGATAAAGAGTTGTATGTTGGATGTATAATTGATCACATCAATGTTCTCGTTACGCAGCTCGCGTACGATACCGTGAATACGGCTTCCCTTCACACCGACGCAGGCTCCTACGGGATCGATGCGATCGTCGTAGCGTTCTACGGCAATCTTGGCACGTTCGCCGGGAATGCGTGCAATCTTCTTGACGGTGATCAGACCGTCGTTGATCTCGGGCACTTCCATTTCGAGCAAACGTTGCAGGAAGACGGGCGACGTACGGCTCAGAATGATTTTCGGATTGTTGTTCTTGTTGTCCACACGGGCTACCACGGCACGGGCCGTCTCACCTTTACGGTAGAAGTCGCTCGGAATCTGCTCGGTCTTGGGCAACAGTAGTTCGTTTCCTTCGTCGTCGAGCAACAGGATTTCTTTCTTCCAGATCTGATATACTTCCGCATTGACAATAGTGCCTACCTTGTCGATATACTTGTTGTAAAGGCTGTCCTTTTCAAGTTCCAGAATCTTGGAAGCCAGTGTCTGGCGCAGATTCAGGATGGCACGGCGTCCGAACTTGGCAAAGTTCACTTCGTCGGTCACTTCCTCGCCCACCTCGTACGAAGCATCTATCTTCTGTGCCTCGCTCAGCGAGATTTGCAGGTTGGGGTTCTCCAGGTCTTCGTCGGCCACCACTTCACGGTTACGCCATATTTCGAAGTCACCCTTGTCGGGATTCACGATTACGTCGTAATTCTCGTCGGTACCAAACATCTTTGCAATGACGCTGCGGAACGACTCTTCCAGCACGCTCACCATCGTGGTACGGTCTATATTCTTCAGTTCCTTAAATTCCGAAAATGTGTCTATCAAGCTGACAGTTTCTTCTTTCTTGGCCATAAGTCTTATTTAAAACTGATTAAGTATTTAGTATATTTTATTTCTTCGTATGCAAAGGTCAGGTCTTCGTCTACCATCTTAGGACGTTTGGCACCTTCTTCTTTCACCTTCTTCTGTACAGTCACGATGAAGCGTTGTTCGTCGGCATCCTTCAGCACTCCGTGCAGTTTACGCCCGTCGCAGGTAAGCACTTCGACTTCGCTGCCGATGTGGCAGAGGTATTGTTGCAGCACCTTGAAAGGTTGCCCGATACCTGCCGAGCCTACTTCCAGCTCGTAGTCTTCTTCTTCTCGATTCAGCTTGGACTCAATGTAGCGGCTCAGTTCCACACAGTCTTCAATCCAAACACCGTCTTTGTGGTCTATTTCTACCACGATTTTATCATCCGGGCTGATGGTCACATCGACCAGGAAGTAGTCTTTTCCTTCCAGCCACTCATCAACAATCTGACAAACAGTTTTCTTTTCTATCATAGATTAACTAATAAGAACAAAAAAGAGGAGCTTGATTGCCCCTCCACCTTTCATCCGTTTCCGGTGCAAAGATATAAATAATCTGCTCGCCTGCAAAATATTAGAACGAAAAAATTACGCAACAGAAACAAGCTGTGCGGCGCATAGGGGTTTCTCCTGCACTCAATCATGCGCATTTCAAATTTTTATTTCATATCCGGTAGGTTCTTTCCAAACGTAATATATGGCTTTTCTCCCTATTTAACCTGCCAAAATCTCGGAATTCGCTCAATTTCTCCCTCAAAAGAGGCAATTTAAATGAAATTTCCAACGTAACTTTGCGAAGTTAACTAAAAACACATCACGTATCATGAAAACTTTACTCAGAACACTGCTTATTCTGCTTGCAGGAAGTTGCCTCTGCACAAATCCGGCGAAAGCACAAAACAAACAGCTGAAACCACGCCTGGTAGTACTGACCGACATCGCTCCCGCCAATGTGGAGCCCGACGACATGGAGTCGCTCATCCGTCTGCTGGTACATGCCGACTTGTATGAAATTGAAGCCATCATCGCCACCAGCGGGTGGAACAGCAGCGGCGGTCCTTACCCCACCAGCTGGATGGACAGCATCAGCACCGTCATCGACGCTTACCAGAAAGACTTGCCCAACCTGATGAAACGCTCGGCACAGAGCGGATTCCTGCCCCTGAAAAAGGAGAACCGCCAACAGCAGCTTGGCTATTGGCCCAGCGCCGACTACCTGCGTAGCAGGGTGATGGCGGGCAGCCTGGAACTGGGTAAAGACAAACTGGGAGAAAAGAACAACTCGCGCGGCAGCGACTTCCTGATTCAGCTGGCCGACGAGGACGACGACCGCCCGCTGTGGATTGCCGCCTGGGGTGGAGCCAACACACTGGCACAAGCCATCTGGAAAGTGCAACGCGAACGGACGGAAGAGCAACTGAAAGCCTTTCTGAACAAACTCTACGTCTACACCATCACCGACCAGGACGTGTCCTGGGGCGACCGCGGCAACCACAAGTACAGCTCGCACTACTGGATGCGTCAGACGTGCGGCAAATCGCTGCGTTTCATCTGGGACGAAAGTGCCTGGCTCTCGCAATGCGGACTGGGCAGCAGCCGCTGGGGCGAATACGCCACCCACATACAGGGCCACGGACACTTGGGCCGCATCTACCCCAAGAACAAATACGGTGTAGAGGGTGACACTCCCTCCTACCTGCACCTGATGCCCAACGGGCTGAACAACCCCGCCGTCTTCAACGAAGCGGGCTGGGGCGGCTACTTCGAGTGGGGACTGAGTCCCGACGGCGAAACCAGCTGCTACACCAACCACCAGCCCGAAGTGAAAAAAATATCGCAGAAGTACGAAAACTACTTCTACCCCGCTATCTTTGCCAACTTCGCCGCCCGCATGGACTGGGCTGCCCAAGGGAAAGGTAACCGCAATCCCGTCGTGATAGTCAACCGCCAGAAAGGGCTGGATGCCGTCAGCCTTAAAGCCCGTGCCGGAGAAACCATCCAACTGGATGCCTCGAAATCGTCCGACCCCGACGGCGACCGCCTCAGCTACCACTGGTGGATACTGCCCGAAGCCGGAACCTATGCCGGTACGCCGGAGATAGAGCATGCCGACGCGGCCCGCGCCACCCTCACCGTGCCTGCCGACGCAGCCGGAAAGGCCCTTCACATCATCTGCGAAGTGACCGACGACGGACAGCCCGCACTGAAGAGCTACCGCAGAGTAATCATAACCGTCAACCCCTAACAACACCCTATAACTCATGAGAAAAAAACTATCCCTCGCCTTTCTTCTGCTGCTCGTAGCGGGCAGCCTGTTGCAGGCAGCACCGCGCCTGCGTGTAGTCATCATGACCGACTTCCCTCCGGTGGACGTAGTGCCCGGCGGAATGGGATTCGGCGCTCCCGAACGCCGAAGCGACTCGGACGACGTACAGTCGATGGTCCGCTTCCTGCTCTACACCAACGAATTCGATGTAGAGGGCCTCATCGCCACTTCGGGCACCTTTGCCAACGTGGCCAACAAACAGAATCTGCTGGATATGCTCTACCTGTACGAAGCCGTACAGCCCAACCTGCAACAGCACGACAACCGCTACCCGACTGCCGACGCCCTGCGCCGGGTGACGTGGCAGGGACGCTCGGGCACGTGGGGCAAAAAGGCCGATGAAATCGTAGGAAAAGATTGCGACAGCGAGGCATCCGAACAGATTATCCGCCTGCTGGAAGAACCCGACGAGCGCCCCGTATGGTTCTGCGTCTGGGGAGGAACAGCCGACCTGGCCCAGGCCCTGTGGAAAATACAGCAGACCCGTCCCCGTGCCGAAGCCGAACGCCTGATGGCCAAAGTACGCGTCTACATGATAGCCTTGCAAGACGGCTCGGGACAATGGCTGCTCGACACATTCCCCCGCCTGTTCACCATCATGTCGCGCCAGAACTACATGGGCATGTTCTGGAACGCCGTAGGCTCCGACCCGTCGGTGGCCGACCTGAAGTGGGTGAACCAGCACATCCGTCGCGGCCACGGACTGCTGGGTATGGCATACCCCGAAAGCGGTTTCTATCCCGACACGCCCGGTGTGTGGGAAGGCGACTCGCCCTCGTACCTCTACCTCGTAAGCGCCGCCCTAGGCATCAGCGATGCCGAAAAGCCCGACCAGCCCAGCTGGGGAGGCCGGTTCATCCGTCCCGATGCGGACAAGAACCACTGGTTCGACTCGCCCGAAGGCGGAAAGGCCGTCTACCAATGGCGCGCGCAGTTTCAGGAAGACTTCGCCAAGCGTGCCGACTGGATGCTGCCGCCTGCCAAGTAAACGGCTGCGCACTGCATAGCACACAAACATTGCCCGCGAGCAACGCTTGTGTGGCTCATGAGAAACACTTGTGTGGCTCGCGAGCCGTGCAAGTGTCGCTCGCGAGCCACACAAGTGTCCTACAACTACCTGAAAAACAGCCTGCTTTTTCTGGTAAAAACAATGCCTTCCGAAACACTTTCCGCATCTGCCTCCTTCGCCATTCAGCTACAAGCCAGCCACATGTTTTTCGGGACCGGAACGACGGGGAAACCGAAAAATGAATTATCTTTGCGAAGAATTATCTCTAAACGCATCCAAACCATGACACACCGTCTGAACACCAACAAGCAATTCATGATAGGCAACGGCATTCTGGCCTTCGCCGTCATCCTGGTAGTCGTGATATTCGTCTACATGAGCATGCGCCTGCAACGCGAAAAAGAAGGCGAACGCTACTTTGCCGAAACCTACAACATCACCCTGGTACGCGGATTTGCCGGCGACTCCGTCTCCATCCTGATAAACGACAGCCTGCTTGAACGCCGCACCATCGACACCGAGCCGTTCAGCCTGTCCGTCAAGCGCTTCAGCGAGCAAAGCGCCCTGATGATTGTAGACAATGCTACCGACAAACTCTCCCTGTTCGAACTGAGTGAAAAAGGCGGCGACTACCACTTCGAAAAAGAAGGAGAAGAAGTGAAACTGCTGTCGCAGGAGTAGACCGCCCACCTTACTGGCCAAGGCCGCAAAGCCCCGTGCGGAATTGCCGCAGTTCCTGACGCAAAGCCAGCGCCCGTCCGTCAGTCATCTTGTCCAGCAAGGCCCAGAAACGGGGGCCGTGGTTCATCTCGCGCGTATGAGCCAGTTCGTGCAGCAGCACATAGTCTACCAGATGGCGCGGCAGGAGCAACAGATAAAAGGAAAGGTTGATGCTGCCCCGCGCCGAACAACTCCCCCACCGTCCGCAACTCGAATTGATCTTCACACTGCTGTACGTCAACCCGTTCCGTGCGGCAAGCTGCTGCAAACGCAGCGGAAGCACCACTTTCGCATTCCGTCGCAACGCTTCGTCTATCACCTTGCGCAGCCATGCCTGCAAAGCCTCGTCGGCAAAGTCGGCATCCGGCGGACAGACAATCTGCATCTCGCCCACGCCAGAACGGGACAGGAAACGTTCCTGTCGTCCGGTCACCAAAGTCAGCCGGAAGTAATCGGCATCAATCCGGAAATTCAGGTCGATCAGCGGACGCGCCAGTTTCTGCCGGGCGGCCAGCAGACGGGGACGCAACTGCTCGATGGCGCGTTTCACCTCGGCAAGCGGCGTACCGGGCGGCACCGTCACGTGTATTCCATCGGGCTTCGTGCGGAACGTCAGCCGCCGTGCACGGGCATCGGCACGCACCAGCAGCGGCCCCAGCTGTTCGTCGTCTATCACATAAGGGTTCGTCATATCAGCGTTTTTAATCAGGCAAAAGAACAAAGATTCCCCGAAACCACCAACAAAACCTCCATCAAACTCTGTCGCCCGCCCCACAAACATCCCGTCTCCACCGGACAATCTACCCGCAAGACAGTACGCAAAAGCGGACAACTGTCCGTTTCCGAACAGAAGAAGATTCTTGATATTTGTTGCAAATCAGCCGATTAGACTTTTGGCACAGGAATTGCCCTACACATACCGACGAAACTTTTTTGAAAAAAACATCGCTAACCGTGCAACTTTTCAACAGGGCTCTACGTCTAACAGATAAACGAAACACTTAAAAACAAAAGATATGAAACGAATAACATCTATCCTTCTGGTCTTCATAATGGCCATCAGCACACAAGCTTGTTCTTTCTCCGGAAACTACGGTTTCGGAAATGGCAAACGCGTCAAAGGTAGCAACAACTATGTGACCAAAGAAATCCGTACCGGCAATTTCAAGAAGATAAGCGTCAGCGGAAGTTCCGACGTGACTTATACCCAGAAGTCCGGCAAACCGAAAGTAGAAGTCTATACCTCGGACAACATCGTCGAGCTGCTCGACATCCACGTTAAGGACAACACCCTGCACATCGGCTTCAAGAAGGGCTACAACATATCTTATAACAAGCTCGAAGTGCGTGTCACCTCGCCCGACCTGAACAAGATCAGCGTAGCCGGTTCGGCCGACATTAACCTGGCCAACGGAATAAAGACCGACGACTTCGGAATAAGCGTAGCAGGTTCGGCCGACATCAAGAGCCCCCACACCATCGCCTGCGAAAACATCTGTAGCATTACCATAGCCGGATCGGGCGACATCGACGCCAACGCCCTGCGTTGCAACCGGCTTGAGGTTTCGGTAGCCGGATCGGGCGACATGACCATAAAAGATGCCCAAGCCACCAGTGCCAATGCCTCGGTAGCAGGATCGGGGACCGTCACCATCGCAGGAAGCGTGGACAATGCCGAATACAGCGTGGCAGGTTCGGGCAACCTGAATGTTTCCAATCTTCGTGCCCGCAGCGTGTCGGCACAGGTCAGCGGCTCGGGCGACATCCGCTGCCATGCCACCGAATACCTGAAAGCACGCACTGCCGGCAGCGGAGGCATCGGCTATAAAGGCAATCCGCAACTGGACCTTGAAAAGAAAGGCATATATAAACTCTAACAGCAAATATAAATTCTCTCTTTCCGAAGGGTGCGCACCAGCTGCCGCCACAGACTGAACAAACCTGCACAGAAACATCTCAGACACAATGCGGAGAATCCGACCGGAAACTCCGCGACAATACAGGCAATCTGTGGCAAATACCCGAATAAGAGCACCCTTCCCAATACAGGCAAAAAGGCTTCCGCGAGGAAGCCTTTGCCGTTTCTGCCCAGCCGGGAAAAATAAAAGGGACGCTGCATCACGCGGCGTCCCATTTATCTTAGTTAGTTTCTATAAGAATTTTGAGAGAATTGAAACTTCACAGCTTCTAAATTTCCGTTTTTAATAAAGCACACTAACTATTTATATATATAAAGCAAATGAAAATGTTATTTTAAAAGCAAATTAAAAACTCTACTTCTTCAGTTCCTGCTTCTCCACCCGCTGCAGACTGTCAAGAATCTGCTGCTCGTGAGTTGCCGGCGTCTCCTCCGAAAGAGCTACCGACGGAGCGGAAATCTGTTTGCCGATGGTGTCGGCTGTGGCCATTTCCCCGTTACCGTCATAGAACGAATGCTGCATCACGTTGCCCAGCGAAAGCACTACAGCCACTACGGCGGCAGCCTTGAACAGCGGCATAAAGCGCGACATCAGCGACATACGGCGTGCCTTGACTACCGGTACTTCGACCTGTGCCAGTACGCGCTCGTCGAAATCGTCGCTCAAACGGGCATCGTGCTGAAGCTGCTGGTACACAAACAAGTCTTTGTAACGGAGCAGATGTGCAGGGATGTTGCCCGCTTCGGCGAAGTAGGCACGCAACTGCGCTTCTTCCTCTAAGGAAGTTTCGCACTTCCAATAGCGCTCCAAGAGTTGTTCTATATGTTCAGAGTCCATAACCATCAATATCTATAAATCTTTGTTTTACCTTCTGCCGCGCCCTGAACAGGTTCACCTTCACTTGTTCTTCGGTCAGGTTCAAGGCTGCTGCTATTTCCTTGTAACTTTTTCCCTCTACATCCCTCAGCAACATGATTTGCCGTTGTTTTTCGGGAAGTTCGCCGATCAGGCGGTGCACCAGTGCCATGCGGTCCTTTGTCACCAGTCTGTCGTAGGGGCTCGATGCGTCGGGAGTCTGCTCCAGTTCCGGTGTCAGTTGCACCGTTTGCGCGTCTTTCTTTTCGCTGCGGTCGATGGCGAGGTTTCTGGCTACTGTCAGGCAATATGCCTCTATCGACCCGAACTGCGTCCACTCGTCGCGCTTGTTCCATACCCGAATCAGCGTTTCCTGTACAACATCCTCAGCCTCGGCCCTGTCGAAAACAATCTGCAGAGCCAGTCGGAAGAGTTTATCTTTCAGCGGAAGAATGTCATTACGAAAACTGATTTCTTGCATCTCTATTTACATTGACGGTTAAGTCGGCCGAAAGTTACAGCCGACCCCTGTTTTTTTCTGAAAAAATATGTTTTTTCCCGATTATCGGATGATACGGGTACCCTCGCCCGGCATATTAATGGCCGATGCTTGCGTGATGATGACCTGCGACACGCCTGCACGGAGTGCCTCGAAAGCGTTCTCCAGCTTGGGAATCATACCGCCCTGCACCACACCGTCGGCCACTAGCTGTTCGAAGTCGGCACGGGTGATTTGGGGAATGACACTGTCGTCATCGTTCTCGTCGCGAAGCACACCGCGCTTCTCAAAGCAGTAGACCAGCGTGACGTCGAACAGCTGTGCCAGAGCCTTGGCTGTCTCGCCGGCAATGGTGTCGGCGTTGGTATTGAGCATGTTGCCGCAACCGTCGTGAGTCAGCGGTGCCATCACCGGCACGACTCCCTTCGCAATGAGGTCGCCCAGCAGGGTTGCATCTACCCGTTCCACATCGCCTACAAAGCCGTAGTCCACGTCTTTCACAGGACGCTTCACCGAACGGATGACGTCCATGTCGGCACCTGTCAATCCCAGTGCGTTGACACCGCATGCCTGCAAGCGGGCTACGATGTTCTTGTTCACCAGTCCGCCATAGACCATGGTTACTATCTTCAGTGTTTCGGCATCGGTGATGCGGCGCCCGTTCACCATCTGGCTTTCGATGCCAAGGCGGGCAGCCAGCTTCGTTGCCGAACGTCCGCCGCCGTGCACCAGCACCTTGCGGCCTTCGATGGCGGCAAAGTCGCTCAGCAGTGCCTGGAGGGTGGCTTCCTCTTCTACTATTTTTCCTCCTACTTTGATCAGTGTCAGTTTCTCTTTCATATTCCTTTATATAAATAGTTCACCACAAAGGACACAGAAGAACACAGAGAGGGAAATACTCTGTGAAACGCTGTGTCCTCTGTGGTGAAAAAGTTTTTTATTCCAAATAGGTATATCCGTACAGGCCCGAACGGTAGTTGGCCAGGAATTCCTTGCCTTCTTCGAGCGAGATGCGGCCTTCCTTCACAGACTGTGTCACCCAGGTTTCGAGCTTACGCACCAGTTTCTTGGGATTGTACTGCACATAGTCCAGCACTTCGGCCACTGTTTCACCGTCAATCAGCTGGTCGATGGTGTATCCCTTGGAGTTGACAGAAACGTGTACAGCGTTCGTATCGCCGAACAGATTGTGCATGTCGCCCAGAATCTCCTGATAAGCTCCTACCAGGAAGACGGCCAGGTAGTAGTGCTCGTTGTTGCGCAGCGAGTGGAGCGGCAGGGTTGTAGCGTCGGGGCGCGAGCTGACAAAGTTGGCAATCTTTCCGTCCGAGTCGCACGTCATGTCCTGAATGGTAGCTTCGCGGTCGGGTTTCTCGTCCAGACGCTGGATAGGCATGATAGGGAACATCTGGTCGATGGCCCACGAGTCGGGCAATGACTGGAACAGGGAGAAGTTGCAGAAATACTTGTCGGCCAGCAGTTTGCTCAGTTTGCGGAACTCGTCGGGACAGTGCTTCATGCCACTGGCAATGGAGTTGATTTCACGACAGATGCTCCAGTACAGTTTCTCAATCTGGGCACGGGTGTTCAGGTCTACAATGCCGTGGCTGAAGAGGTCGAGTGCTTCCTCGCGTATCTGCTGCGCGTCGTGCCAGGGTTCCAGCATGCTGCGTTGGCTCAGGTTGTCCCAGATGGCGTAAAGTTCTTTCACCAGTTCGTGCGCATTCTCGTCCGGTTCCCATTCATCGTCCATCTGCGGCAGGGAGGCTGTTTCGAGCACCTCGAAGATAAGTACCGAGTGGTGGGCCGTCAGGCTGCGTCCGGTTTCGGTGATGATGTTCGGATGAGGGAAACCGTGCTTGTCGGCTGCATCGACAAAGGTCGAAACAACGTCGTTCACGTATTCCTGAATGGAGTAGTTGACCGAGCTTTCGCTGTTCGAAGAGCGGGTACCGTCGTAGTCCACGCCCATACCGCCGCCGGTATCAACAAACTCGATGTTGAAGCCCATCTTGTGCAACTGCACGTAGAATTGCGAAGCTTCGCGCAGGGCGTTCTTGATGCGGCGTATCTTGGTGATCTGGCTGCCGATGTGGAAGTGTATCAGCTTCAGGCAGTCCTTCATCTCACGTGCTTCGAGGAAGTCGAGTGCTTCGAGCAGTTCACTCGAAGTCAGGCCGAACTTGCTGGCGTCGCCGCCGCTCTCCTCCCACTTGCCGCTTCCGCTGGAAGCCAGCTTGATGCGGATGCCGATGTTGGGGCGTACCTTCAGCTGTTTGGCCATCTTGGCAATCAGATTCAGTTCGTTCAGCTTCTCTACTACTAAATAGATGCGCTTGCCCATCTTCTGCGCCAGCAGAGCCAGTTCGATGAAGCTTTCGTCCTTGTAACCGTTGCACACTACCAGCGAGTCAGGGTCGGTGTTGACTCCGATCACGGCATGCAGTTCGGGTTTGGAGCCGGCCTCCAGTCCAAGGTTGAACTTTTTTCCGTGGTTGATCATTTCCTCGACTACGGGTCGCATCTGGTTGACCTTGATGGGATAGATGATAAAGTTCTCGCCCTTGTAGCCGTATTCCTCGGCTGCCTTCTTGAAGCAGCAGGACACCTTCTCGATGCGGTTGTCCAGAATATCGGGAAAACGTACCAGCATGGGAGCAGTCACATCGCGCAACTGCAGTTCGTCTACCAGTTCCTTCAGATCGACGGCTACACCGTCCTTGCGCGGCGTTACCACCACATGTCCCTTTTCGTTGATACCAAAGTACGAAGTGCCCCAACCGGTGATGTTGTACAGCTCTTCAGAATCTTCAATACGCCATTTTCTCATCGACTTGTCTTCTATTTACAGATTAAAATTAATGAATACACGCGCCCGCATCTGCTTCTTCGCATGGAAGGGAATGCGGGACTGCAACAATCAATTAGGAAGTGCAAAAATAAGCATAAATATGACACCCCCTGCATCTTTTGCCCAGAAATACACATTTACAAGGGATTATAGCCCCAACAGGTTACGCAACTGTTGCACGGACTCGGCTATCTGACGCCGGCTTTCCAGCCGTCCACCGTCAAAACGGTAACGGGCCTTCGAGTAATGGGGTTCGCGTTCGCCGAGTGCCTTGACGATGAACGAGCGCAGTTCGTCGTCGGTCTTGCCCTGCAAGATGGGCCGCTGCTGCGTAGCCACACGTAGACGACGGAACAGGATGTCGGGATGAACGTCGAGCAGCACCGTCTGTCCCTGACGGTTCATGTAGTCCATGTTGTCGAAGAAGCAGGGCGTACCGCCGCCGGTAGAGATGACGACATCCTCGAACTCGCCTACTTCGTGCAGCATCGAGCGCTCCAGTTCGCGGAAGCCGTCCTCGCCCCGCTCGCGAAACAGTTCGGGAATGGATTTATGAAAACGTTCCTCGATGTACCAGTCCAAGTCGATGAACGGTACATGCAGCTCGCGGGCGAAAGCCTTGCCCAAGGTTGTCTTTCCGGCACCCATATAGCCGGTCAGGAATATACGTATCATGTTATTTTGAGTTTTTTGAGTTTTTAAGTTTATAAGTTCTTGAGTTCTTAAGGGGGTTGAGTCTACACACTGAATTAACTTACAAAGTTACAAACTTATAAACTTAAAAACTCAAGAACTCAAAAACTTAACAAAGGTAAGCAATTCTGCAACGTACAAGAGGGAAAACAAGAAATATTTGTACCTTTGCCGCATGAAAAAGAAACAGAAATACTACGTCGTATGGGCAGGCGTCACACCCGGCATCTACGACAACTGGACAGACTGCCAGCTTCAGACCAACGGATACGAGGGTGCGCGGTTCAAGTCGTTCGACACGATGGAGGAAGCCGAACAGGCTTTCGCATCTTCACCTTACGACTACATCGGGCAAAAAGCCACCGGTACAGAACAGCCACGAAAAGCTGCCGCAGCCACAGGAGAACTGCCGCCGGAGGTGATAGAGAACAGCCTCGCTGTCGACGCTGCCTGTAGCGGCAACCCGGGACAGATGGAGTACCGCGGCGTACACGTGGCCTCGCGCCAGCAGGTGTTCCACTTCGGACCCGTCTACGGCACGAACAACATCGGCGAGTTCCTTGCCCTTGTCCACGGCCTTGCCCTGCTGAAGCAGAAAGGAATAGACATGCCCATCTACAGCGACAGCCGCAACGCCATCGCCTGGGTGCGGCAGAAGCAATGCAAAACCAAGCTGCCCCACGAGCCCCGTACCGAAGTCCTCTTCCAACTGATAGAGCGTGCCGAGAAATGGCTGCGCGAAAATACGTACTCCACGCCGATACTGAAATGGGAAACCGAGCAGTGGGGCGAGATTCCGGCGGACTTCGGGCGGAAAGGGTAATGCAAATGCAGCAACTGAAAAAGCAGTTCTCATTTTACTCCAACTTTCATCTTCTTTTTATAAAAAGGACCGGCAACCGTTCACTGAAAGGCTTTCCACTCTCTCCCCTAAGCCTTCCGCCAACACTCCAGTTTGTTTTCTCTCTTCTCATAGGCATGAGAACAGTTTTCTCATAGGTATGAGAATGTCGTTCTCATAAGCATGAGAATTCTTTTCTCATAGGTATGAGAAAGAATAAAACCTTAGACGTTGTCCGGCAAAAAGAGTCGGGAATGGTGCGGCAACGACTAGCGCAAGTCGTAACGCTCGATATATTCGTCGAACTGCGGCTCTTCCTTCAGACCAACCCGACGGAAGAGTGCGGCAATCTTTTCCTGCTCCTCGGGGAAGACAAAGCGCTCGCCGTGGCGTATACGATAGAACATATTCCGCCCGAAAAAACCGTAAAGGGTAGCACGAGCCATACGGGCTTCCCGGTAAGGCAGTTTTTCAAACTGCTTCAGCACGGCTTCGATGCCTCGTGCATATCGCACTTTCCGGATGGGCCGGAAATACGCGCATCCCGCAACGGCCATCTGCCGGGCTGCAGCAGGCGAAAAGACGCGGATAGAAGTATGAGCCGCCGGAACACCTTCGGCTATGGCGCGGCGCAGGCATTCCTTGGCACGGGGGCAAGCATCGTGCAGACAAAGGGTATAATTCTCGGGGAGCAGGGTGTAATCGAAATCGGTTAACATAGGCGTATGGTTAGTATTAGTTGACAAGGGAACGAGGAACGAGTTGACGAGGGGACAAGTGGACGAGGGAACAAGGAAAGGAACAGAAGAAGACTCCCATTCGTCAACTTGTCCCCTCGTCAACTTGTCATCGTATCAGCTCAGCGACTGCATATCGTTCAGTCGCTTGTAATATCCGTCGAGGGCAATCAGTTCTTCGTGAGTACCACGCTCTACGATTTCGCCTTCGTACAGCACGCAGATCTCGTCGGCATTCTTGATGGTCGACAGACGGTGAGCGATGGCAATCGTCGTACGCGACTTCATCAGGCGTTCCAGAGCCTCCTGCACCAGACGTTCGCTCTCGGTATCGAGGGCCGAAGTAGCCTCATCCAGAATCAGGATAGGCGGATTCTTCAGAATGGCACGGGCAATGCTGATGCGCTGGCGCTGTCCGCCGGAAAGACGTCCGCCACGGTCGCCGATCATGGTATCATAGCCCTTCTCCGTCTCCATAATGAAGTCGTGAGCGTTGGCTATCTTGGCAGCTTCGATCACCTGCTCCATCGTAGCATTCTCCACACCGAACGTAATATTGTTGTAGAACGTATCGTTGAAGAGGATAGCCTCCTGATTCACATTACCAATCAGCGAACGCAAGCTGCGGATAGATACATCCTTCACATTCTTTCCATCGATTATCAACGCGCCTTCGGCAATGTCGTGATAACGTGGCACCAGGTCCACCATCGTCGACTTTCCCGAACCGGACTGTCCCACCAGAGCGATTGTCTTGCCCTTGGGCACGGTGAGGTTGATGTGCTTCAGCACCGGACGACCTTCCGTATAGCTGAAGCTGACGTCGCGGAACTCCAACTTATCCTCGAAGTCGGTCAAAGGCAACGGCTGTGCAGGTTCCTTGATAGGATTCTCGGCTTTCAGAATCATATCGATACGGTCCATACTGGCCAGACCCAACGGAATGTTGTAGAAAGCTTTGGAGAATTCTTTCAACGGATTGATGATGCTATACAATATCACCATATAGAAGATAAAGGTAGCCGCATCCATCGGTGCATACGTCTGGTTCAGAATCAGCGCACCACCAAACCACAGGACAATAACAATGACACACGTGCCCAGGAACTCGCTCATCGGGTGTGCCGAACTCTGACGGATAACCATCTCGTTCATGGCCGTGCGGAACTCATCGTTCGTCTTGGTGAAACGTGCCGACATCTTTTCTTCGGCAATAAACGCCTTGATAATGCGCAGTCCGCCCAACGTTTCGTCCAGCTGCGACATGATGTCGCCCCACTGTGCCTGCGCGGCCGAAGACTGGCGCTTCAGCTTACGGCTGACTACACCCATAATCCAACCGGCAAAGGGCAGAATGACTATGACAAAGAGCGTCATCTGCCAACTCACGGTGAACAGGGTAAAGAAGTAAATCAAAAGGGCTATCGGGTTGCGGATAAGCATATCAATCGAACTCGTCAGCGAGTTTTCAACGGCCGTCACATCGGCACTCATACGGGCTATGATGTCGCCCTTGCGCTCCTCGGAGAAGAAACTGAGAGGCAGCTTCAGCACCTTATTATATACTTCGATGCGGATATCGCGCACAATACCCGTACGCAACGGCACCATCACCGCCGATGAAGCGAAGTAACCTGCCGTCTTCAGCAGTGTCATAAATATCAGAACGCCTCCCAGCATGACAAGCGTCAGGAAAGCACCATTCGTCTCTACGAAATGGCTGATCCAGTAATAAGCATTATTCACCAGCACATCCTTATCGAAATGTTCCCAATCCATCGGCTGATATTCGTACACTTTGCCATCTATCTTGAACAGAATATTCAGAATCGGGATAATGGCCATGAACGAGAACACATTAAGCCACTGCGACACGAAGTTCAGGATAACAGCCCATGTCAGATACTTGCGGTAAGGTTTGATGTACCGCTTCATCAAAGAAAAAAATTGTTTCAGCATAATTATCAAGTGAATAACGGGGACAAAGGTAGAGAAAAAATACGACCTCTGCAACAAGAATGAAATATTAGCGGATGCCGACTATACGCACCACCCGCCAAGACCTCTTACAGCTACTTCCCCTTACGGCGTAAAGCACGGAAAAGATATTTTGCAAACAAGCCGGAAGCTACAGCCGGAGAAATCTGCCACACCGCACGGCATATGCCCCAGAGGTCTGCCACGTCGAAGACACTTCGCAACGAGCAAACCAATATGGTCTTTATATAACTCTTCAATGCACAGTGCAAAACGGCATCGTCCCGGCGGTCGGGATAATATCTGGCAATCCAGTCCACGAACAGAGCGGTAGCCTTCGCCTTCTCCTTGTTGTAAACGATAGAATTGGATATGTTCTCGTTCTCGGCATTCCGCCAGCACACCGGCTGTCCGTACAGCGACACGATGCCACCTGCCAGGTCGGCAAAACGAGCCCATGAGGCATCGTCCGAACACCAAGCCAGCGGAAACTTCACAAAGCCACCTGCCTCAGTATACACATCGCGGCTGAATACATACTCACACGCCGCAGAAGATATTTTTCCGCCAAGCTTGTCCAACAGGAAATGATAACCCGAAATACAGTCCGCATCGAACGGCGGATTGCTACGGAACAAATGGCCTTCGGCATCGACCAGCGACAACGGGAAACGGAAGAAAACACGGGTATCGCCATGCACCGCAGCTGCCTGCAAGATGCGCTCCACGCCGTCAGCGGGCATCAGATCGTCGTCGGAGAAAAGCCAGATTAACGGTTCATTACGGCTCAGCGCAATGCAACGCTCCCAATGACCGGGCAAATCGTTCCGACCCATATTTTCTTCGAAACGATGGTATACGAGGGGAAACTCATTCCGATAGCGTCCGACAATCTCTTCCAGATTCTGCGGGCTGTTATCATCACCGATGTACACCACAAAATCCTTGCAACTTTGCTTCGCGATAGAATCCAACGTAGCCTGCAAGAAACGACTTTTATAAGCCGGTATCACAATTGCCAGTCTGCTGTCCATACCTTTTACTGTTTCATTCGACATTATTCCTTCATTACCTTACGCCTTTCGTTCCAACAGCTTCTCACCCAGAATCTGCTCGTAAATCGCCATCCGGCGCTCCAGCATTTCCTGCGGATTGTACAGAGCACTCAGCTTGTCGGCAGCCTGCTGCACCAGTTTTGCCTGCAGTTTTTCGTCCTCGGCCAGCCGGACTACCGCATCGGCAAAGGCCGAAGCCTCATCGGCTATCAAACATTCCTCACCACTACGGAAGTCAAGCCCTTCGACTCCTTTGGAAGTAGTGACAAACGGCACCCGGGCAAAGACGGCATCCAGTATCTTCATGCGCATTCCGCTTCCCACCCGAATGGGCACAATGGAAATGGCTCCTTTCAGGAAAGTTGTCAGCTCGTCTACAAACCCCATGAACTCCATTTCCGGGCAGACTTCGCAAAGCCTCTTTGCATCTCCGCTGTTCCACTTTCCTACCAGTTGGAATGTGAATTTGAATCCACGCTGACGCAAAAGCGGAGCTATTACGGTGCAGAACCAGATGACGGCATCCCAGTTGGGCATGTGGTCTTCGCCGCCTACAAACACCAGACGATTGGTCTGCGCAGGCACAAACGTATCAGCCACATTTCCCGACTTGCGTATCACTGCGGGCGAAGTGTAAATGCGCTCTGTCCGTCCCAAAAATTCTTCCAACAAAACACGATCGGTCTCGGTCAGTACAATCAGATGCTTATAGCTGTCCAGCGCCCCTTTCTCAAAGTCTCTTGCCACGCCATAAAGCATACGGTCTTCATTGGTCATCTGCCTGAGCAGCTTCATTTCGTTCTGGTTGCGAATGTATCGCAGTTCATGATGCACAAACACGGTCTGTACATCGTCCGGCAGAACGTAAACCAGTGGTAACAGATCATAGAACTGAGTTTCCACTATGTCAAATCCCATGCGTGAAACCTTGGCCACATAGTCGACATACTGGCTGTCGAAGTTCCTGAAAGTAGAATTCATGATGGTGCCTCTTCTACGTACTTCATTATCCTCGACGGCCTGAGTGCCGTGTGCAACCAGCTGCCTCCTCATTTTGCGGGCAACCGATGCCTGAATCTTTTTCAGCCATTTGTAATACAGCGGATGCTTGATCGAATAACCCTTTTCTTCGTCCCCGGCTTCGAACAGGAAGAACTCTACATCGGGCCAGATTTTCTTCAGCTCCTTCACCGCCTGCCTTTCTCCGGAAGTGTGCGGATTGAGCAAAATAGACACTGACAAATAGCGGCGCATGTAGTCCACCATATTAAAGAAAGCCTGATTACCTCCGGAGTTCAGAGGATAGGGAGGCCAAGGGTTAATTATAAGAATCTTTTTCATCATCGAACACATTCGTAAACGTTTCACATCCGGAGTATCCCGATAACTGTCCAACCGGAATCCGGTTATATTATTTTAAAACAGCCGACTTAGGCTGTTGGTTCAACATTCTTCCACACTTCATTGTAGACATCTATATACTGCCGGGCAGTGCAGGATATCTCAAATTTCCGTGCAACAGGCGCCACACGTCTTTTCAGCTCGCCATACAATGACGAATCGGTGGCAAGCCGGACTATGATATCCGTAAGGGTGTCTACCGGCACTTTCCCGTCCTTCAGTTCGAACAGGGCCCCTGCCACTCCGCCGTCCGCATCGGTAATCATGTTCCGGATTTCTCCGACATTGCTGGCTATGATGGGAACACCGCTCATCAGACTTTCGATAACTACCAGCGGAAAGCTTTCTCCCTTGAAGTATGAGGGAAGCAGTCCGGCATCGGACATGGCGAAATAATTGCGCACATTTCCTTGCCTGCCCATCAGATGTATGAACGGAGGAAGATCCTGCTGCTTCAGCGCCTCATAGCACTCGCCGTCTCCTACCAGAAGCAAATGAACCGGCCGCTGTATGGTTGCATTGGCCCGTTTCACAGCCTCTACCGCTTCCATCCAGCCTTTGTACAGGAAGCCCCGGCTCACCAGCGACAGGCAGAAAGCATCTTCCTCAATGCCCAGACTGGCCCGACTATAAGGCGACAAGGGAAGATAGGGCAGACCGTTGCCTATTTTCTTCAGCCGAATCTGCGACTGAACGTGCTTCAGCGGGAGCAGATTCTTATCTGCGATGTAGACAAAGCACGAGCATACGGGGAGCACTGCTTTCAGAATCTTGTTCAGTTCCTCTTCCGGCACAGCTTCGTACATTCCGTGAAGGGTGACTACCTGCTTGCACGGAAACGAACGGTTGCCGATGGCATTGGCCACCGCACTGTCGATGGTTCCGTGATGGGTATGGATGATGTCGGCACCCAGCATAGTCATCACGTTGCGAAGTTGTAAGACGTGCGGCAAAGCCAGCAAAGGCACATTCCGGTCCAGTTTCTGCCTGATTTCCTTTTCACCACGCTCTCCTCTGAAATCGACAAACGTCACGGCAATGCCCTGTCTCTTCAGCTCATTGGCCAGGTAGATGGGAAAAACCTCTCCTCCTCCCTGCACCATGGCATAAGTACAAATCAGCACATTGGGCTGTCTGCCCGCCATGCTTTCTTTTATCTTGTCCAAAGAATAAGCCTTCTCGACTTCTTCCACAGTGATACATTGCTTTTCAAGGCAATGTTGAATCAGATTTTTCTTTACCACCTCGAAAACTGCCGCATCGACTGCGTAGTTCCGGGCCACGAAACAGGAAATCTGCAACGTTTCCGTATAATAGTCCAGCGTCTTCTGAATCTTCAGCGACGTGCTTCCCGGATGAATTCTGTAATAATTGTTCACCCGATTGGTATAGCTTACAGCTCCGCCTTTAATCATCCATAGGTAGAACAGCCAGTCGCCGCACAAGGACATCTGCTCCCATTGGGATATAATGTCAGCCGGAATGGTACCTATGTTCCGGAAGACGGCACTGCTGACGTTGGGCACCACATTCTTGATAGCAAAAGCCTTGCTTACGAGCTTGTGGGCCGACATGATGAACGGCGCATTCCAGGCAACCGGCAAATCGGCCAGATACTCTTCCTGCGACCAGATCTGCTTTCCTTCCTGCATGAATACGCTTCGTGCAAACGACAGCATGACCGACTGATGGCGCAAGCCCTGAAGCACTGTTTCCAGAAAATTCCGGTCGCAATAGTCGTCGCTCTCGGCAATCCAGACAAACTCTCCCCTCGCCAGTTCCAGTCCTTTGTTCCACTGATGGAACACTTTGCCCGAATTTTGCTCATTGGCAACCAGGCGAGTATTTTCGGGATACTTCCGCGCATACTCTTTCAGCACCTCTACACTTCCGTCGGTCGAACAGTCGTCCAACAGGATCACTTCGAAGTGTCTGTACGTCTGATTATAAATGGAGTCCAACCGTTCTTTCAGATAGCGGGCATGATTGTAGTTGGGCACGATGATGCTGACCAAAGGCGGTTTTTTCCAGGTCACCGGTACATCCAGTGCACCAAAGTCATTATCCCTGACATCAGGGGACACTCTTTTTGAAGATAAGAACTTTGTGGAATGAATAAATTTCAAATAATGCGTACGGGTAAAAGCATCTGTTTTTTCACGTTTAAACAGAGTCACTTTAAAGCACTTGCGTTTTTCAACAGAATACAAGCTGCTTCCCGCAATCCTCTTTTCATAAACCAAGGGCAACAGCTTATGCCGAAAAAGTTTTTTCAGTGTCATTTCAGTCATTTCACTTTACAGAAACAATACATTTTACATACAGGTAGGCTAAAACACAGCTTTCTTCGATTCACAGAATCCAACAAAGCTTTATATAAAAAAACAAACTACGCACGAATACTGCATCACGTTGCGTTAAGGTTTGTTATTTGCGACTGCATCACGACGACCGGTCTGTTCGGGCACACACGGGTTTCGAGACACTCTCTCCAATAGTTTATTTTGCAAACATAGTAAAAGTTCTCCTATGCCACAACTTTCGACCGAAAAATCAGTGAAAGACATGGATTTCTGAAGAAGATACGCTAACTTTGCTTCTGAAAACCAGATATCCCGTATAAACATGCCTCCCAAAGTCAGCGTCATCGTGCCCAACTACAATCATGCCCGCTACCTGAAAGCGCGCATCGGCTCCATCCTGAACCAGACCTTTCAGGACTTCGAGCTGATTCTGCTGGACGACTGTTCGACCGACAACAGCGCCGAACTGCTGCAATCGTATGCCGGCAATCCGCACGTCAGTCACATCGTGCTGAACGACCGCAACACCGGCAGCCCCTTCCTGCAATGGCAGAAAGGCATCGGCCTGGCGCAAGGAGAATACGTCTGGATAGCCGAAAGCGATGACACAGCCCAACCCGACTTTCTGGCCACTACCGTAGCGGTGCTCGACCGCCATCCGCAGGCCGCACTGTGCTACACCGGCTCGCGCCTCATCGACGAAGACGGAAACGACCTGCACCACGATATCAACCAGTGGGGCAGCCGCAAACTAAATCTGCCTGAGAAACATTCCGTCATCGACGGACGACGGTTTGCCGCACGCAACCTGTACTGGCGCAACTACATAGCCAACGCCAGTGCCGTCCTTTCGCGCGCCGACCACCTGCGGCGCATCGACCTGCACGACTGCATCCGCATGCGCTACAGCGGCGACTGGCTCTTCTGGTTCCGCATGACGCTGACGGGCGACGTGGCCGAAGTCTACACCGACCTGAACAACTTTCGCCAACACACGCAGAAGGTGACCGTAAAGGCTGAACAAAACGGAGGCGGGAAAAAGGAAGACATCGACATCGTGGCTCAGATGGAGCAGCAACTCCCCGAAATAGGACGTTGCAAACGGGTCATACGCCACGGCATCCTCTACAACCGCATCGGCAGACTGCCCCTGACGCCCGAAGGCAAGCACGAACTGCATGCCTACCTGAAGTCGAAGCTGAACGCCGGCCCCGCCGAAGGACGTCTGGCACACGTGGCCCAACTGCTGCGACTCGTCTGGCCGTGGGTGCCCGACATGAAGCGAGACAGAGTCTGATTATCAGCCATCTACAAACACACTAAAAAGTGCCGCGAGCCGTGCAAGTGTTGCTCGTGAGCCGTACAAGTGTTGCTCGCGAGCCACACAAGTGTCTCTCACGAGCCGTGCAAGTGTCTCTCATAAGCCGCACAAGTGTCCTCTAAAACCGCCCCCAAACGGCCCAAAACGAGGCCGAAGCCGGGCGAAACAAAAATATTAACTTTTTTTTGGCAAATATTAGGTTGTAAACAAAAAAAACATGTAACTTTGCAACCTAAACCTAAACATCCAAAAATTAACGCCTAATGTCTCTTCAAAACAAACATGCTTATTTAATCATCGCACACAATGAGTACCCCGTGCTGAGGACCTTGCTGTCGATGCTCGACGATGAGCGTAACGACATCTACCTCTACATCGACCGGCGCTCGCGCAACCTGCGAAAAAGCATGCATCATTACGAACTGAGCAGAGCCAAGCTCTACATCATCCCCAATCCCATCAAGCTGTATTGGGGTGACATCAGCTTGGTCGAAGCCGAATTTACCCTGCTGGAAACAGCTTCCGCAAACGGTAAATACGCCTATTACCACCTGCTGTCGGGTGTGGATCTTCCACTGAAAAACCAGAACTACATCCACGACTTCTTCGACCGCCACGCCGGACAGGAATTTGTGGAATACTGGCACAGTCCCGAACACCAGAAAGACCTCGACCGGAAAGTCTCGCGCTACTACCTCTTCACTAAGAGTCTGCGCCCCAACGACCGCTGGCACGCTTTCACCATGCCTTTCTACAACTTTGTACTCATCCTGCAAAAGCTGCTCCACTTCCGCCGCAAGCACGAAGTCGGATTCCAGAAAGGCTCGCAATGGTTCAGCATCACCAATGACTTCTGCCAATATCTGCTCAAGGAGAAAGCCTTCGTACTGAAACGTTTCAAATATACCCTGTGCCCCGACGAGATATTCATCCAGACCGTTCTGTGGAACTCCCCCTTCCGGAAAAACATCTACCGGCCCGAGGACGAAGCAGCCGGCAACATGCGCCTCATCGACTGGCACCGCGGAGGACCCTACGTGTGGAAGAAGCGCGACTACGACGAACTGGTACAGTCCGACAAGCTCTTTGCCCGCAAGTTCAGTTCCGACCAGATGGAGCTGGTGAACCACCTGGAAGCCACCTTCGCCTGCTAAATACCGTGAAGGCCTTCCGGCCTTCGCGACAAACAACCGCCTAAAACTGACCGACGAATGAAACAATACGATTACCTGATTGTAGGAAGCGGACTCCTCGGAGCCGTCTTTGCCCACGAAGCCCACAAGGCCGGAAAACGCTGTCTGGTGATAGAAAAACGCCCACACACGGGTGGAAACATCTATTGCGAGGAAGTGGCAGGCATCAACGTGCACAAGTATGGTGCCCACATCTTCCATACCGACAACAAGGAGGTGTGGCAATACGTCAATCGTCTGGTCGAGTTCAACCGATACACCAACTCTCCCGTAGCCAACTATCAAGGGAAGCTCTACAACCTTCCCTTCAACATGAACACCTTCTACCAGCTATGGGGAGTACGCACACCTGCCGAAGCACAAGCCAAACTGCAGGAACAGTGCGCCGCCTATGCCCACATCAGCCAGCCCCGTAATCTGGAGGAACAGGCCCTCAGACTGTGTGGCAATGACATCTACCAATATTTAGTGAAAGGATATACCGAAAAACAATGGGGATGTGCCGCTACCGAACTGCCGGCCTTCATCATCAAGCGGCTTCCTTTCCGCTTCACTTTCGACAACAATTACTTCAACGATCCCTATCAGGGCATCCCTAACGGAGGCTACAACCGACTCATCGGGTTACTGCTCGAAGGCGTCGAAGTACGTACAGACATCGACTATCTGGAGCACCGAGCCGAACTTTCCGCACTGGCTCACCGCACCCTCTACACCGGATGCATTGATGCCTACTTCGACTATGCCTGCGGACACTTGGAGTACCGCAGCCTGCGCTTCGAACACAAGCTGCTCGAAGGCGTCGCCAACTTCCAGGGCAACGCCGTGGTCAACTATACCGACCGCGAAACACCCTACACACGCATCATCGAGCACAAGCATTTCGAGTTCGGCCAACAGCCCGACACCGTCATCACCTACGAATACCCCGATAGCTACGCGCCCGGCAAGGAACCTTATTATCCCGTCAATACCTCGGCCAACAACGAAATCTTTGCCCGCTATCAGGCCATGGCCCGGCAAACGCCCGACGTGCTGTTCGGCGGCCGACTGGCTCAATACACTTACGCCGACATGGACGATACGATCGCTGCGGCACTAAGCCTGTGGCGCAGCCAGCAGTAACGTCCTTTGCCAGCCGTCTGCCACAAACCTCAGGGAGACAAAAAATATCTACAGCAGTTCTTGTTTTTTACCGAATAGGTTCTATCTTTGCAAGGTAGTAATACTAAAACTCTAACCGAGTTTCTAATATAAAATAAGAATTGCAATACACATGTCATGCACGATAGCCCTTTTGATTATATACAATCATCGGTACGATAAAAACATAAAACGCTTAGAAGAGATTTACGACAACCGATTCAGCCACATTTACCATATAGTACCCTTCTATGACGGCGATCTGCCCAACGTGATTCCCGTCTACGAATCTTCGTACTATTTCTCCGGATACATCAGCCAAGCCTATACCCACCTGAAAGGGAAAGGCTACACCCACTTCTTCGTAGTGGCCGACGACATGATTATCCACCCCGTGCTGAACGAAAACAACCTGATCGAAAAGATGGGCCTGGCCGAAGACGAGTGCTACATAGACTACCTGCTGAAGCTGCAAGAACTGACCTACCCCTGGCGGCAAACCGAAGCCATGAAATATAAGGTAAAGCAGAAAGGAGTAGAAGCCGCACAATTTCTGCCTACCGTAGAAGAAGCGCAGAAACAGTTCGACAAATACGGCATCCCCTACTCGGCCATACCATTCCGTCCGCTGATAGATATCCATTGCAAATACATCTTCAAATATCTGCGCAACTACAAAAGACGCCACCTCGACTATCCGCTGGTAGGCGGATATGCCGACATTCTGCTACTGACAGCCGACATCATGGAAAAATTCACCCTGTACTGCGGGGCTTTTGCTGCTACCCGGCTGTTCGTCGAATTTGCCATTCCTACAGCACTGGTTCTGTCGACCGACAAACTGAAATTTACCTCCGACACTCCGTGGGAATCCGGCGTAATGTGGCGCCCCCATTACGAAACCTTTGCCCGGCAGTACGGCTACAACCTCTCCGAGTTAATGAAGAACTATCCGGCCAAAAAACTATTCCTGCATCCCATCAAACTGTCTAAATGGTCCTAACATGAAAATCGCTGTTATCGGCGCCGGCATATCCGGACTTGCCATCGCACATATACTGAAACAGAAACATGAAGTCATCGTTTTCGAAGCCGACGCACGCCCCGGCGGACTGATCAAATGCGACTACGTCGACCACAGCCTGTTCCACCGGACAGGAGGGCATGTATTCAATACCAAACGAAAAGACGTGGCCGACTGGTTCTGGCAACACTTCGACCGAGAAAAGGAGTTTACTAAGGCCCTGCGCAATTCGGTCATCGCCATGCCCGACGGGAAAGAAATCCCCTATCCCATCGAGAACCACCTTTATCTGCTGGACGAAAACACACAGAAATGCGTCATCGACAACCTTCTGCACATGTCCAGTTCCGCTGCCGAACCACCTCACAACTTCGAGGAATTCCTGCGTAAACGCTTCGGCGATACCCTTTACCGGCTTTACTTCCATCCCTATAACACCAAGATATGGCGTCGTCCTTTGAACAAAGTTCCCCTTGAGTGGCTGGAAGGCAAACTACCGATGCCCACCGCTGCCGAAATCGTGTACAACAACATCAATCACGTCAAGGAACAAACCTTTGTACACAGTTCATTCTATTATCCCCGGCAAGGCGGCTCACAGTTCATTGCCGACCGTCTGTCGCAAGACCTCAACATCCGATACAACTCGGCTGTGAACCGTCTGGAACAAAACAAAGGGAAATGGATTGTCAACGAAGAAACTTTCGACAAGGTGGTATTTTGCGGTAACATCAAACAGTTACCCACCATGCTCAACGGACATACAACCATACGCCTCTATGCAGACAGAATAGACAGGCTCGAATCGCATGGCACCACAACCGTCTTCTGCGAAATCAGCCCCAATCCCTACAGCTGGATCTACCTGCCTGACGGACAACACGCTTCTCACCGGATTATCTGCACCGGCAACTTCTCTCCGGCCAACAACTCACCAGTCAGCACCCATCCGACAAAGAGACTGACCGCCAGCATAGAGTTCACCGACCGGATAGAGAAAGAAGAAATTCTGGAAAATCTTGCCAAGATGCCTTACTGCCCCCGTTATCTGACCCATCACTACGAGCAGTATACCTACCCTATTCAGGACAAAGACACCAAAGCAGCCATCGCCAGCCTGAAAAACGAATTACGCCAGGCAGGCATATACCTTTTGGGACGTTTTGCCGAATGGGAGTACTACAACATGGATGTAGCCATCGGTGCAGCACTCGACATGGAGAAGGAGTTTGCCTAACTCCTTCCCATCACTTTTCTGAAGAAGTCGGGAATGGTATTGTCTACATAGATAAAGCCATCCTTGCACAAACGGTCGTACACAGGTGTACCGATCACACGGCCATACTCCATCTCCAACTTACCTTCTTTGTACATCTGGTAGAAGTAACGCCAATGGCATCCGCCATGCTTGCTGGGGTTCTGTTCGAGCTGCTTGCCTCCGTTGATCATTTTCTCCATGAAGTGACGCTTGCCACGAATGTTGTAATGATAGACGTGTACTTTTCCCAGTTCCGAACGGCGAGGGAACATGGTTACCTTGTGGTTGCCCATCGAAATCTGCAGGTAACACTTGGTACGGTGAATCACTTTCTTGTTCTGATGGTCAAACAGCGAATAGAGCGACAGGTCATACTGTTCGGGTTGCGAAACGGTCTTTACCATCTTGTTCCACTGCCAGAAAGGCTTGTCTTCTTCCGGATAGACACTGCGCACCTCGCACTTCAGCACATTGGAGTGGGTAGCCGACAAATCATTCTTCAGGTTACCCGAAGGTGAGTACCACAACTCATCGGCATCGGCATTGATCACCCAGTCGGCCTTGTACACCGTCTTTGCTTTCCATATCATGCGGTCCACCCATACTTTCTGCTTGTAGTTGGTAGCCTTTTCCCAGATGACTTCCTTTACCCAGCCTTTCTCCTGATACTTGCGGATGATGTCCGGCGTACGGTCGGTAGAATTGTTGTCGGTGATAATGAAACAATCTACCCCCATGGCTTTATGAAACAGAAGATTGTCTTCCAGTACATCTTCCTCGTTCTTCACCAGCAGCGTCATCACCAGCCGCGGCGAAGGTGTCAGCCGGAAGCCTCCGAAGCTCTCGGCAAGAGCCAGTCCTACCTTTTTCAGAAAATACATGTTCATAGTCTATCAGATTTGTTAATTAATCGCCACTTTCACCCAGCCTGCCGGATAGATGTTCGGTGTCTCGCAATGCTGGAACCAGCGGTTCGGGACAATCACAATCTTATCCTCGTGCGGGTCGAGCCAGGCTCCCCACCAGCTGAAAGTACTGTTGCAGATGATGTGGTGGCGGCAATGGCTCATCAGCATCATGTCCTGCCAGCTTTCTTCTCCCTTGTTCCAGTCGATGTAAACGGCATTCTGCAAAGGGATGTTCTCCTTCACCCAGGCTATATCGTCGGAGAATACATAATACGAAGGTGCAGCCACCCTGCGGTTCATCTCGGCTATAGCATTCTGATAATAGGGAAGCTGACAGACACTGCCTGTAGTGGCCCAGTGTTGCGGTTGCAGATAGTCGCCCCGACGGATGTGCAGCGAAACGGCATTCGCATCGGCATCCAGCCGGCGAAGCAATTCGGCACTGCGGGCGTTCACCTTGCTACTGTCGAAGGTAAAAGCCTTGCGCACCTCATCCTTTATATCGGCAAAGAAGCGCTCGGACTGATAAAAGCCTTTGAAATAGAGCAGCGGCCACAGGTATTTCTTTTCGAATGCCCGCAGACTGTTGGGGTCCTGCTTGCGCTCGTATATCTTCTTAAAGAACAGAAACTCAATCACCTTTTTCAACGGTTGGTTGATGCAGAATTCCGTATGCGGCAGATTGAAGACGCGATGCATCTCGTAACCATGATGAACATGATAGTGCACCATGTCCGAAAGGTCAATGCGCACCCTGGGATAGCGCTTCTTCATTCGCAAATAAAAGCCGTAGATAAACATCTGGTTGCCCAGTCCGCCTGTCATTTTTATCAGTCTCATAACTGTCTGCTTCTATTATATATGTATAATTGGTTCTGTTTGCCATACTACCTGTTCATAATCCCCAGACGCTCGTGCAGTCCGTCACAATAGGCTTTCCACAGGCGGGCAATGTCGCCCCACTGCCAGGCATCGGAGAAGGGGCAGGTGAAGAACGCCACCAGTATATAGCCTATCACTCCGTTGAAACCACGAAGATACCTGACGGCCCAGTTGCGTCCGTAGTGATGGTTCAGGTACGTGGAATTGCGCACCTGATAGTATCGTTTCCATTTCTTTTTCTTGCTGCGTTCACTCCACGTGTCGTTCGAGAAGAACTTTTCCTTATCCATCAGGGCCGAGGGTACGTAGAGTATCTTGAATCCTGCCAACACGGTACGTAGGCAATAGTCGGTATCGTCGCAGAAGATAAAAAGTTCCTTGTTGGGCAAGCCGATTTTTTCGATCACTTCCCGACGGATAAAAGGGCCTTCGAAGGCGGTGCCTTTTACCTCGGTAGGAGCGGTTATGGTCTGCTTCGACAGTTTCTTACCGTACATCGAAGAAAAAGGATTGGTCAGGTTGTATTCCTGAAAATCGTGGGTGAAGATTTTTCCCTCCATCAAGCGGCGGGGCGCCAGAATACCTACGTCTTTTCGCCCGGCTTCGGCCAAGAGATGTTCCAGACAGTCGGCCCGCGGGAATACATCATCGTCCATGCACCACACCCAGTCGGCTCCTTGCTGATAAGCGCGTTGCATGCCAGTATAAAAACCGCCCGAGCCTCCTACGTTGGACTGATGGATGACGGTCAGGTCGCTCTGCTGGTCGAGCCATGCGGCAGTGCCGTCGGTGCTGCCGTTGTTTACCACTATGATAGAAGTAAGCGGCTTGTTCTGCCGCAAACAATGAATGTTTCTCTTCAGGAGTTCCTGACGGTTGTACGTCACGACCACAGCGATAATGTTCATAGCAGATTCTTGTTTAAAGGATTCTTGTTTAATAGAGTTCTCCTCCCTTTTCGGTCTGAAGCCGCCGGTAGTAGGAAATCAACTGAAAGCATTTCTCGGCATCGAAGCCCCGCACCTTGGCATATTCTTCGGCCATCAGGCGGTGCATCTCCGGAGTAGCGGGCAGGCGCTCGAAGTTACGGCATCCACGTCGCAGGCCGATGTGCCCGATGTACATACGGTTCAGGTCGACTATCTCTATCTTGGCCGAGCCGTCGGGCATGGGGCGGAACAGAATGTTGCCGCGGCCATAGTCTTTGTGGGCATATCCGTTTTCGTGCAGAATGGCAGTCACCCGTCCGATTTCGCGCAACACTTTCTCTTCGCACTCGAATTTCTGCACAAAAAGATCGGAATATACGTAAGGACAGTCGGACAGACAGCTGACGTAGTAACTCTTGTCAAACAACAGACCCTGACGCTGGTCCATACTTCCGACGGGCTGTGGGGTGCCTACTCCCAGCTTCAGGAACGCATCGGCATAAAGGAAAGAACGTTTGGCCTTGGAAGCGCGAAACACGCCATAAATCACACGGTTGAGCCAATTGGGCTGATGAAAGGACTTCACCACATAGGTGACTCCTCCGTATTCCATACGACGCAGTTCGTTCCGCCCTCTGTGTATCACCACGCCTTCGTTCCGACGAAAGCGCATAGGCAACGACAATATAAACGGCTCCAGACTCTTATAGTCCGGATGAATGGTCAATACCCTCGGATGAAGAAAACGATATAGAGCGGAAACCTTCCCCTTATCTTTTATCATAATGAATGTACCTAAGCTTATAGACAAAGTGTTGCCTCACAGCATCCAAGACAACGGAATTCGCGGCAAATATAGGCATTATTTGACAGACTTCCAAAAAACACATTGCCTGCCGACCACACAATTTCAATATGGAAGCCGAAGGAACTGAATTTTACCGGAAGAAAAGGCTGACTCCTGCTGAGAGACACTTGCATTCCATTTGTGGGACACTTGCACGGCTCGCGAGCCGTGCAAGTGTTGTTCGCGAGCCGTACAAGTGTCCTACAAACAGGGGTCAAAGTAGGCATTTCACCCCTTTCCGCCGCCTCTTTTCCCATTCTCTATCTCTGGGAATTTTCTTCAGTAAGCGATAAAGGCATGAAGCCGGTTTCGGAACATGCCGAAAAAGGTGCAACCTTCCTGCTTCAGATTTTATCCAGTCCTTTCGTATATTTCAGCCAATAATACTTCAAAGGATTCTTATACTTCAGCTGTTTCCAGGGACGGCTGCTGTGAGGACGGTGCCACACGGGAAGCGTCGTGAACAGATAGTTGCGGAACCCTTCCTTCTGCGACTGGTGCGAGATGGTGACATCGTGCCAGTTCTTCTCCGGGTCGAGCTGGTGGAAGTCGAAAGTCCGCAGAAAGTTGACTGTCAGCAGCGAGCAGCAGAAGCTGCAATGCTTCTTTTCAGGGTATACCTGATTCTCGTTTCCTTTGGCAAACAGGTAGGGATAGTTTATCTCGCCTTTCTCATCGACGGTGACGGCGGCAGCTATACCACAGTCCGTGCGCTCCTGCGCGCCGTCGAACAGAGCCTGAAGCGTATTCTTCTTCACCACCACGTCCGACTCTACGATAATCAGCGCGGCATCTTCGGCAATGGCGCGCTCCTGCGCCATCTGCAGCACCAGCAGATAGTTGGGCGAAGGATGGTCAGTCAGATCCGAGAGGTTCACTAAATTGAACCCCATCTTCTTCGAGGCCTCCTGCAGCCGGGCAGTATTTTCGGCCGTACTGAAATCGTTGTAGATGGTATATGTGTAAGGAACCTTGATGTCCGATGCCATGATGGCTTCGGCCGTCTGCAAGGTCAGGTCAATGGAGTCCTTTACCGGAGTAATCACATGAATGCATTTCATACGTTCTATTTTTATCGTCTATTTGTCCGTCGATGCCATAGGGCAGACAAAACTATGTAATATTTTGCAAATGACCAAAACCTGTCTGTATTTTGTGCTCCATACGCAAGAACCGCACCCGGCTCATCCTGAATCCGCCATCAACGCCACAACCTGAACTCCACATCCTCGAACGTAATGCAGTCCGCAGGATCGGCTTCATTGTAGAGGGTACCCTCCATCCGCCCGGTGACAACCGGGAATGACGTCATTACAGCATCTCTATAATCTACATCGTCCACCTGCAACAGGAACGGATGCTCCGGAGAGCAGCAATAGGTCCTTCCGCTATCCGCAAAAGTCAAACTGATGTATGGCACCCGCTCCGCATTGGCATCCACCAACTTCGATGAGGTCAACTCAAACGATCCTGTTTCCATCGGTCCCCATTGCAGATGCATGGTTGCCCAAGGCTCATCGCGATAATCGGCTGCAAACCTGATAAGCCATCCGGTGATGTCAATATGCTGATACGAGTCCTGCGGGATATAGAGTAAAGGATCTATCCGGACATCATAATAAGAGTCTTGCCTGATGTTTATCAAGCTGTCATTCATCATTCCCACAAAATAGCTCTTTGTGTAAGGCAACGCTCCGGGCAAGGAGTCCTCATCATGTCCGTTGCCGCAAGCGGCAAGGCAAAGCAACAGGGCAGCCAACAGGGTGGCAGGAAAAAACTTCAGTTTCATAATAGTACAGTTTAAACAGTTATACAATTATTTCATACCATTTTCAAATTTGACGTTACGAAGATGAGCGGAATAAACCAGATAATCGCTAAAAAAGAGTACGCAAAAAGTACGCATTTGACTTGCGTACTTTTTGCGTACCCCTTAGAACAACCAACTTATCTATTGTTTTTCAAACATTTACCTATGTTTACTTATAAACTTTGAACAAGTTGGTCACATTGTTTAGAAGACCCTTTTGTTCCGGACAGCTTTGTGTAAAGCCGTGAACGAACAGACGAAATATCCTGTTTGGAACTAATCATAATGGTTGCCATTTGAGTAGGTGTAACACCTATTTTGATCAATAGACAAATATGCAGTTCCTTTTCTGAAATCTGAGGATATAACTCTTTCAACCGTGTAGTGAAACCGCCATACGCTTCATCCACTTGTTCCTGTAATTCTTGCCAATCTTCAATCTTAAGCAACTGGGATTTTTCTTTACTGTTGGCTACTGTCTGGAACTTATTATAGATGTTCGTCATATATAAACCAGCTTCAACCTTCCGCTGCATTTCTTGCATCTCTTCAATTCGCCGATTGTCTTTCTCAATCTGTTCTTTTTGAACCAGCAATAAATTCCGATGTAGCAAGTCTTTGTCTTTTACTGCATTTTCCAATTGCCAAGACAATTCTTCAATCTTCTTTTTGTTTTCTTCTATTTGTTCTTGGCTATATTGCTTCAGTTTTTCTTGTTGACGTTTCAATTTTTCCTGTTGAAGCAACATAGTCTGTTCCTTTCGTTTGTTTTTTTGCCAAAAGACAGCAAAGAATAACAAAACTATCAACGTCAAAGACAACGATAAGAACAGCAGAAATTTTCTTTGAAGCTCTTTACTTTTCAACTCTTTATTCTCTTGTTCATACTTTTTATAATTATACAAAGCATCAATCTTATTCATAGTCTCCGTACGGATGATATTCTGCAAAGAATCCTTATAAAGGACATGCTGTTGCAATAAAGACCAAGCTTTAGCATCATTTCCTTGCCGATGAGCGATATTGGCAAGGCTCTCATAAGCTCCAGCCTTATGGAGAAGCGAATTGGAAACTAGTTCTTTTTCATAATAATAAGCAGCTGAGTCTAACCGGTTGGTACAATAATAATAACGTGCCATATTTGCATAAAAAGGAGGCAACCCAAGACTGTCTATTGTTGTTCTTCCTATCTGCAACATTTCATAAGCCTCAGCATACTTACCCAACTTAATACAAAACCCCGCAAACTCACGGTAAAGCATATTCCGTAACACATCATTTTTTATTTGTTGAGCCATTGCAATCGCACGACGGTAATACCAATCTGCACTGTCTTGCCGTTCCTTCACCGCAAAAGACCGCCCAATATCCCGCAAGTCGAAAACAAGGTTGGCACTGTCTTTCAGTATCAAGTCACATTGATAAGCCTTACGGAGCACATCAGGCAATTCGTCGTAAAGTTCTTGATAGAAGAATAACGTCCCCATCTGGCTGTAGATGCGGCTCAGCAGATTGTAATCCGTCAATTCCTCGTGCTCCATGACGTCGATGGCACGCTCGTAGTACTCCAACGCCCGAGGAGCATCCTTCAAGTCGCTATAAGTGCGGCCGGCATAGTAGAGGGCTTCGGGCAAGTGGGTCTTGTCGCGCTGCTCCCGATAGTAGCGCACTATGGAGAGGATCAGGCTGTCCGAAGTGTGCGTGACGTAAGCCTTGTCGTCGGCCTTCACACGAAGCAGGTTGTAGTACATCCGGACACGTTCCGGGCAGTGACCGATGCTGTCGGCCCACGTGCCCAACACAGCTTTCATACTGTCCGGACGTACGTTCAACAGAGAGTCGGCCTGCTGCAACAGGCGGACGTCGTCGCGGTCGGCACCACAGGAAGCCAACAGGACGACAACAAAAAGGATGATATAGCAAGCGGGGTGTTTCATATTGTGCGTCTCTTTTTTCCGTTTTCAAAGCACAAAGATACGCTTGTTCGAAATAAGATGCTATAAAAAGGAAGAATAGTATCGCCAAATCATGGATATTCACAAATATAGCCGTACCTTTGCCGCCCCATAAAGAGAGAGAAAAAAGGTCTGGAATAGAACGGCCTAGCATAGAGAAGTCAATGAATGAAAAAAGCTTAAAACCGCGCTTCGCAAAAATGCCCGACTGGAAAAGCGCGTGGAACCGTACAGCTATCGTTTTTGCAGCTGGACTGTTCCTGAAACTCACCCTTTTCGATGCCATCTGGTGCATGGACACTACTTTCGCATCGTTTTCGTACCTGGAAACCTACCTTTCCAAGTTGTTCATCGCTACGTTGCTACTGCTCCCCTACATCCTGTTCAGGAGCAAAGGGGCAGAAAGCGTTATTCTGTTCTGGCTCGACAGCCTGCTTATCTGCAACCTGCTCTATTACCGAACGTACTACACCCACATCCCGCTGAGCAGCTACGTACTGGCCGGCAACCTGACCGACTTCACCGAAAGCGTCAGAGATTCGTTCAGAATGATAGACGTCCTGTTGCCCTTGTCGTCCGTCGTCACCATCTTTATGGCGTTCCGCAAGCCAGACCGTAAGGGAAGCAGCCTCATCCGAAGACTTCCCGGGTACTTTGCCGTATTGGTTGGAACAGCATTGCTGAACATGGCTTGCCTAAGCTTCTACGGCGGATTCCATCAGTCATTCAATGCCATCCGGCAATCGCCTTACCTGTGTTCAAGCTGTGCACCGATGTTCACCGTATTCGGCTGCGTATACTACGACCTGACGGAACAGCAACAGGAAATCACACCCGAAATAGACCAACGCATCGGGAGCTGGCTTGCCGCACAGCCCGCATGGACGCCCCTGCCCGACTCGATAGAGACGCGCCGCAACTGTATCCTGATTCTGGCCGAATCGTTCGAAAGCTGGGTGCTGGAGCAAGAAGTGGAAGGACAGGAAATCACGCCCTGCCTCAACCGCCTGCTGAAGGAACCGACCACCCTCTACGCTCCCCACGTGCTCACCCAGGTGAAAGGCGGACGCTCTATCGACGCCCAACTGATGATTAACGCCGGCATGCTGCCCCTCAACTCGGGCGCATACAGCAGCCTGTTCCCCGACAACCACTACGCCACCTTGCCCAAAGCCATGCACGAGCTAAAGCACTCCCGCAACTATCTGCTGACCATCGACAAGGTATCGACCTGGAATCAGGGAGCCATTGCCTACAGCTTCGGGCTGGACACCATCATCGCCTACCACGACTTCCGCAAAGCCGAAGCCTTCGGCACACACAAGCGCATCGGCGACGTGCCTTTCTTCGAGCAGTGCAGCGAAAAAATCAGCGATGGCGAGGTGTGGAAGCAGAACGAAACAGTCTTCATGCAGTTCGTCACCTACTCCGGCCACGCGCCGTTCGTGCTGCCCCAGCACTTGCAGGAAATCAGTTTCTCCGACTCCATCCCCACGAAGGCAGCCGACTACATGAAGACGGCCCGCTATACGGACAAAGCCCTCGGACAGTTTGTCGACTTCCTGAAGTCGCGGCCCGAGTATAAGGAAACACTTATCGTCATCACCGGCGACCACGAGGGACTCGCTTTCTACCGCAACGAGCTGTGCCAGGCGCCTGCCATGCAGGGCATTGTTTCCGACAAGCCCTATACGCCCCTCATCATCCTTAACTCGCCCGTAGGCATGCGCTACGAGGACGTGATGGGACAGATAGACATCTACCCCACCCTGCTCCAGCTGCTGGGACTCGAACGCTATCCGTGGAAAGGCATGGGGCAGAGCATCCTGTCGCCAACGAAGCGGGGACTTGCCGTAGGCTCGCACATGAACGTCGAAGGCGATGCCTCCGACAGCCTGACCCTGCACCACCTGCAACAGGCTCACGACATAGCCGACCTGATGCTGCGCTTCGACTACCTGAAAGAGAAGTCCGGCACAGACGGGAATAAACAAAACAGGCCCTGAATGTGTTATACATCCGGTGCAGCCACGGCCTACGGCCCCGCTACACAACGGCCCGAACGGTGGAAACCGTCCGATACATGCACAAAAAAACAGAAAAGGAAATGAAAGTAATTGTCGACAACAAGATTCCCTTCATCAGGGAAGCCATCGGGCAGATAGCCGACGAAGTAGTCTACCTGCCGGGAAAAGCATTCACGCCGGAAGCCGTCCGCGACGCCGACGCACTGATCATACGCACCCGAACCCTGTGCAACCGCCAGCTGCTCGAAGGCAGCCGCGTGCGCTTCATCGCCACAGCCACCATCGGATTCGACCACATTGACACCGAATACTGCCGCCAGGCGGGCATCGGATGGACCAACGCTCCGGGATGCAACTCGGCCTCCGTAGCCCAGTATCTGCAATCCACCCTCCTGCTGCTGCAACAGCACAGCCCCGACCGCCCGCTGGCCGGACTGACGCTCGGCATTGTCGGCGCGGGCAACGTAGGCAGCAAAGTGGCAGAAGTAGGGAAAAGACTGGGTATGAAAGTGCTGCTCAACGACCTGCCGCGCGAAGAACGCGAAGGACACGATGGATTCGCATCGCTGGCACAACTGGCAGCCGAGTGCGACGTCATCAGCTTTCACGTGCCCCTATATAAAGAAGGAAAATACAAAACCCTGCACCTGGCCGACGCCGCCTTCTTCGGCTCGCTGCAACGCAGACCGGTCATCATCAATACATCGCGCGGAGAAGTAATCGAAACCGGAGCCCTGCTTCGTGCCCTCGACAGCGGACAAATAGCCGATGCCGTCATCGACGTGTGGGAAAACGAACCCGACATCAATCTGGAGCTGCTCGGCAAAGTGTTCATCGGTACGCCCCACATCGCCGGCTACTCGGCCGACGGAAAGGCCAACGCCACCCGCATGTCGCTCGACGCCCTTTGCCGCTTCTTCCACCTGACAGCCCAGTACGCCATCGAGCCGCCACAGCCCGCCACACCCGTCATCACTGCCAGCAGCCTGACCGAAGCTGCCCTGCAGATGTACGACCCGCGACGCGACTGCGACGCACTGCGCCAACACCCCGAACTGTTCGAACAGCTGCGAGGCGACTATCCGCTACGCCGCGAACGGCGGGCTTTCACCCTCGTCACGCCACAGCAGTATCAGCTGTTCTGATTCCGGCGGCAGGCTATCCGCACCGTTTCCACCTGTGGTAACCACCGTAACCACTTGCGGGAACCGTGTTCCCCACTTGTGGGAACGGCAGTTCCCGCAAGTGGAAACCAGAGGAAACACCCGTCAGACGGCTCAGCGCATCACCTCACGACCGATCACCTGCGGATAGTACTCGTACTCCAGCGCATGTACCTTGGCCGCCACGTCCGCGGCCGTATCGTCGGGCAACACTGCGCAACGGTACTGGGCAATGACTTCGCCCTCGTCGTAGTGCTCGTTAATATAATGTATAGTGATTCCACTCTCCGTCTCGCCGGCAGCCACCACGGCCTCGTGCACGCGGTCGCCGTACATACCTTTGCCCCCGAACTTGGGCAGCAACGAAGGGTGTATGTTGACAATCTTATTGGGATAGGCCCGAAGCAGACAATCGGGGACGCGCGCCAGGAAACCTGCCAGCACCACAAAGTCGATGCCCTGCTCGCGAAGCAGCGCAAGCACCGGCTCGCCGTCCGCCCAGTCTTCCTTGCCGAAATAAGCACACGGAACGTCCAGTTTGCGCGCACGTTCCAACACAAACGCATGTTGCCGGTTCGTCAGGACCAGCTTCACTTCCACCTCTTCGCTACCTTGAAAGTAGCGGATGATATTCTCGGCATTCGTACCGTTGCCGGATGCAAAAATCGCGATGTTTTTCCCCATATTTTTCTCAATCTGTGCACAAAACCGTGAAAATTGTGCAAAAATCTGCATTTTGTTCGCCAAATATTTGTTAGAAACGATAAATATTCATTCCTTTGCCCCGCAAAATTAAAGAAATAAAACTAATTATTAATTAAAAACTTAAAGTTATGTCTGAAATTGCATCAAGAGTAAAAGCGATTATCGTCGATAAATTAGGCGTTGAAGAATCAGAAGTTACTAACGAAGCTAGCTTCACTAACGATCTGGGAGCAGACTCTCTTGACACTGTAGAACTTATCATGGAATTCGAGAAAGAATTCGGTATCTCTATCCCCGACGACCAAGCTGAGAAGATTGGTACTGTAGGCGATGCTGTATCTTACATCGAAGAACACGCTAAGTAATTTTAATCCGTTCATTTCTTAGTATGGAATTAAAAAGAGTTGTAGTAACAGGCCTCGGCGCCATTACTCCCATTGGCAACAACGTTCAGGAATTCTGGGATAGCCTTGTGAATGGGGTTAGTGGAGCTGGACCTATTACTCATTTCGACGCATCCCTTTTCAAGACCCAATTTGCATGCGAAGTGAAGAACTTCAATGCAAGCGACTATATCGACCGCAAGGAAGCCCGCAAGATGGACTTGTATACACAATATGCCATCGCTGTAGCCAAACAAGCCGTAAGCGATTCCGGTCTTGATGTCGAAAATGAGGATTTAAACAGAATCGGCGTCATCTTTGGTGCCGGTATCGGTGGAATCCGTACCTTCGAAGAAGAAGCAGGCAACTATGCCATCAACGGCAAGGAAATGGGTCCTAAGTTCAATCCGTTCTTCATCCCCAAGATGATTTCGGACATCGCTGCCGGACAAATTTCTATCCTGTACGGTTTCCATGGTCCCAACTACGCAACCTGCTCAGCATGTGCCACCTCTACTAACGCCATAGCCGATGCATTCAACCTCATCCGTCTGGGTAAGGCCAATGCCATCGTAACCGGAGGTTCCGAAGCTGCCATCGCCGCTTGCGGTGTAGGCGGATTCAACGCCATGCATGCATTATCCACGCGTAACGATTCGCCCGAAACAGCCTCACGTCCCTTCAGCGCAAGCCGCGACGGTTTCGTAATGGGTGAAGGCGGCGGCTGTCTGGTTCTCGAAGAACTGGAACACGCCAAGGCACGCGGCGCTAAAATATATGCAGAAGTAGCCGGCGTAGGAATGTCTGCCGATGCTCACCACCTCACAGCTTCCCACCCCGAAGGTCTGGGAGCCAAGCTCGTGATGAGAAACGCATTGGAAGATGCAGGCATGCAGCCTGAAGAAGTAGATTACATCAACGTACACGGTACTTCGACTCCCGTGGGAGACATCTCGGAAGTGAAAGCTATCCAGGAAGTATTCGGAAAACATGCTTACGAGCTGAACATCAGCTCTACCAAGTCAATGACAGGACACCTGCTGGGTGCTGCCGGAGCGGTAGAATCCATCGCAAGTATTCTGGCCATCAAGAACGGCATCGTTCCCCCGACCATCAACCACGAAGAAGGAGACAATGACGAAAACATCGACTATGACCTGAACTTCACCTTCAACAAAGCACAGAAGCGCGAAGTAAACGTTGCCTTGTCCAACACATTCGGATTCGGCGGTCATAACGCATGCGTCATCTTCAAGAAGTACGCAGAATAATTCAGCATCGTGTTACGCAATCAAATAGACAAGATAAGGCTCCTGTTTCACAAAGACAGGAAGTCTTATCTTTGTTTTTATAAGATACTGGGCTTCTACCCGCGCAACATACAAATTTACCAGCAGGCACTGCTGCACAAATCCACCTCCCTACGTTCCGAAAAAGGCCGTCCCCTGAACAACGAACGGCTGGAATTTCTCGGCGACGCCATCCTCGACGCCATCGTAGGCGACATCGTCTACCGTCATTTCGAAGGGAAACGCGAAGGTTTCCTGACCAATACCCGCTCCAAAATCGTACAGCGCGAAACACTGAACAAGCTGGCCGTAGACATCGGACTGGACAAACTTGTAAAATCGTCCACCCGCTCGTCGTCGCACAACAGCTACATGTACGGCAATGCTTTCGAAGCCTTCATCGGTGCCATATACATCGACCAGGGTTACGACCGCTGCAAGCAGTTCATGGAGAAGAAAATATTCAAGAGCTACATCGACCTGGACAAGATGTCGCGCAAAGAAGTCAACTTCAAGTCCAAGCTCATCGAGTGGAGCCAGAAAAACAAACTGGAAGTATCTTTCGAACTCATCGAACAGCTTTTGGACAAGGACTACAATCCCATGTTTCATACCGAAGTCCGCATTCTGGGGCTTTCGGCCGGAAAAGGTACAGGCTATTCGAAAAAAGAATCGCAGCAGAACGCTGCACAAATGGCTCTGAAGAAGCTGAAGAGCGACCCGCAGTTCATGGAAAGCCTCGAAGCACTCAAAGCGCAAGCCACTGCCGCTGCAGCCCAAGCCGCCGAAGAGTCTCAAGCAACCGAAGCCGAACCTGCACAAGCAGACAGCATCGCTCCTACAGCCGAACCGCTTGCCGTCATCGAGACTGCAATAACCGTCGAAACCGAAATCGACGCATCTGCTCCGGAAACGACAGACAACTTGCCGACGGAACTGTCCGACGACACTCCCGCCTCTAAAGCATGAAACGAGGCCATAGGCCCCGTTCCACTTCCATTATACTCAAGTTTCAGGTAATTTCCTACTTTATCCGAAGCAGACCCCCATCCGTCTGCCTTGCACCACCAGGTCGTGGTCTTCGGTCACCAGCTTCAGCTTGCCGGCTATCTCGTCCAGCGGTACCGACGATATTTCGTTGCCTTTCAGCGTTATCATGCGTCCAAACTGGCCGTTGGCTATCAGTTCCGTGGCATGGCCTCCCATGCGGGTGGACAGATTGCGGTCGAACGGTGTAGGCGAACCGCCCCGCTGTGTGTATCCCAGCACTGTTTCGCGTGTCTCGATGCCCGTCTCGTACTCTATCTCCTGAGCAATGTATTCGCCCGCCCGCTTGCGTCCGTCTGTCTGTATGCCTTCGGCCACTACGACAATCGAATACGGTTTTCCCTTCTTCAGGCGGTTCAGAATCGTTTCGCCTACATTATGGATGTTGTAAGGGATTTCCGGAATCAGAATCACATCGCCACCTCCGGCCATGCCCGAATACAGAGCTATCCAGCCTGCCTTGTGCCCCATTACTTCGATCACCATCACGCGTTTGTGCGAACTGGCCGTAGAGTGCAGGCGGTCGATTGCTTCGGTAGCTATGCTGACAGCCGAATCGAAGCCGAATGAGAAGTCTGTTCCCCATATGTCGTTATCGATTGTTTTGGGGATGGAAACGATGTTCAGCCCCATAGCCGCCAGTTTGGCAGCAGTCTTCTGCGTTCCGTTTCCTCCGATGCAAACCAGACAATCCAGGCCCAGTTCACTAACATTCCTGAGGATCAGTGAAGGCTTGTCGACGTCCGATATAATGCCGCCGCGTTTGAAAGGCTTCTCGCGCGAAGTACCCAGCATGGTACCGCCCAGATTGAGCAGCCCCGACAGAGATTGTTCCGTCAGCGTTTCCACATCTTTTGTCAGCAGTCCCTGAAAACCGCTGTGAATACCGATCACCTCCATTGCATAGTGATTGATGGCTGTCTTGCATACACCACGAATCGTGGCATTGATGCCGGGACAGTCGCCTCCCGAGGTCAGAATTCCAATCTTCATAACGTATTAGTTTAAATTTCCTTTCTTTTCATCTATATGGACGTAAAGGTAGAAAAAAAACAGAAAAAAGATAGAGAAGACGATAAATAAGATTATTTTTGCGCCTTGAAAATCTGATCTCAACAAGAACGATGAATATTACTAATTTACTGAATAAGATATATTTCACTCCTCGCTATAAAGAGATTGAGCTCTATGCAAACCGTGCCGAAGAACTACAGCAACGAGTGTTGCAGCGGTTGTTGCACAAAGCCGCCGGCACCGAATGGGGAAAGAAATACGACTATGCCTCCATCCGTACTTACGAAGATTTCAAGAAAAGACTTCCCATACAGACCTACGAAGAGATAAAGCCCTATGTAGAACGACTGAGAGCCGGAGAACAGGACCTGCTCTGGCCAAGCGAAATACGTTGGTTTGCCAAATCGTCGGGCACTACAAATGACAAGAGCAAGTTCCTGCCTGTCAGCCGCGAGTCGCTGAAAGACACGCACTACCGCGGAGGCACCGACGCCGTGGCATTGTATCTGCAACAGAATCCCCAAAGCCGCTTCTTTACGGGAAAGGGTCTGATACTGGGCGGAAGTCACGCACCCAACCTGAATACCAACCATAGCCTGGTGGGCGACCTCTCGGCCATCCTGATGGAAAACCTCAACCCGCTGGTCAACTACATCCGTGTGCCGAGCAAGCAGACGGCACTGATGGAGCACTTCGAACCCAAGATGGAGGCTATCGCACGCGAAACCATCCATGCCAACGTCACCAACCTGTCCGGTGTCCCCTCGTGGATGCTGGTGCTCATCAAGCACATTCTGGAGAAGACGGGCAAGCAAAGCCTCGAAGAAGTGTGGCCCAACCTGGAAGTGTTCTTCCACGGCGGAGTGGCCTTCACGCCCTACCGCGAACAATACAAAGATGTCATCCGCAGCCCCCGCATGCACTATGTGGAGACTTACAACGCCTCCGAAGGTTACTTCGGCACCCAGAGCGACCCCGCCGACCCGTCGCTGCTGCTGATGATAGACTATGGCATCTTCTACGAATTCATCCCCTTGGAAGACGTAGGCAAGGAACAGCCACGCGTTTATAGCCTGACGGAAGTGGAACTGGGCAAGAACTACGCCATGGTCATCTCCACCTCAGCCGGACTCTGGCGTTACATGATAGGCGACACCGTGAAGTTTACGTCGAAGAACCCTTATAAGTTTGTCATCACCGGCCGCACCAAACACTTCATCAATGCCTTTGGCGAGGAGCTCATCGTGGACAACGCCGAGAAAGGTCTGGCTCGCGCCTGTGCCGAAACGGGTGCCCGCATCACCGACTACTCCGCCGCACCGGTCTTCATGGACGAGCATGCCAAGTGCCGTCACCAGTGGCTCATCGAGTTTGCCCAAATGCCGGACAGTCTGGAGAAGTTTGCCCGCATCCTGGACGACACACTGAAAGAAGTCAACTCCGACTACGAAGCCAAACGCCAGAACAACCTGGCCTTACAACCGTTGGAAGTGATTGTGGCCCGTCAAGGCCTCTTCCACGACTGGCTGGATCAGAAAGGCAAACTGGGTGGGCAGCACAAGATTCCTCGCCTGAGCAATACACGCGAGTACATAGAGGAGATGCTGAAGCTGAACCGATAACAGGGTAAGGCTTCAGTTCAGATAAAACCTTTTAAAAAGAACACTACCATGAAAACACTTGTACTGCTTGTCCTATGTTTATTGGCCACATCATGTTCCCGTCAGAACGCCCGGCAAGAGAGCGAAGGAATCAACATCGACCTGACCAGTGATACAGAAAAGGCACCCCTTACCCATAATGACGCCATGACAATACACGGATGGATTGCCTTGGACACTTGCGAACAAGCCTTACTGCCCAGCCTACAAAAGATTGAAAAGCACGACAACCGCTTCTTCATCCTCGACCGCGTTCACCAAAAAGGGGTCGTTGTGTTCGATGAGAAAGGAAAATACCTGTACCGCATCGGCAAACAAGGACAAGGTCCGGGCGAGTATCCCGACATTTACGACTTCACCATCGACCGCCGGTCAAACCGAGTGGTGATTCTCTCGCCAGCTTCCTCCGTCAACGTCTATACTTGCGAAGGAGAGTTTCTGGACGCACACCGCGAACTGGATCCTACCTTGTTGTGGAATCTGACCCGGACAGAAGGCGGTTATCTGATGTCCACCAACCATCAGACCTACACGGAAGGAGAGAATGCTTACCTGCTATACTGCTTCGACAACGATTTCCGACTGAAGTGGAAGGACATTCCTGTCTATAAGAAACAGATAAGTATGTCGGCATCAACCTTATTATCTTCGGCTTTGCAAACCATCGGAAACTGCACTTACTATTGCGACAGCCCTAATTATCGCATTTATTCGACCGGTTCCGATAAGGGAGAGTTGAAGCAGGCATTCGACATCAGCCTTAAAAATCCGGCTCCGGTAGAAGCATTTACCGATCCGATGGCTTTCATGCAACATCAGCGAGAGTACAGCTTCATAACAGAATGCGCCATCACCGAACGTTGGCTTATCCTGCATTATGTGGACAAAGGACAGATGAAATTTGCCCTCGTTGACCGCGAAAATGGAAACGTCGTCAGAAACGGAGCCTATCAGGGCGTAGTACTCAAAATGTTTTATCTGGGTGACAATCTGTTTGCATCGCCCGTTACGGCAGAAGAATACCTGACTTATTGGAGCAAACAGCCAGTACCCCAACCTCAAATGTCGCCCGATGCCGAAGACAACATGCTATTGCTGCTTTGGTCACCAAAGGCATAACTTTCTTATACAATAATCCCCCCGCCCAGCAGCAACCCCTCGGCATCGTAAAAGGCAGCTGCCTGGCCCGAGGCAATGGCTTCGAGCGGCTCCAGCAAATCGACGCGGAGCAGACCTCCATCGGCTGCCGACACCCGGCAGCGGTTGGCCTGCTTGCGGTAGCGTATCTTCACAATGACCTCCGCTCCACCCGTCACGCGGGCCTCGTCCACCAGGTTCCAATCCTTCAGCAACATCTCCATCCGATAAAGCGAGGCGAGTGGTGCCAGCACCACTTCGTTCCGTTCGCGGCGTATTTCCTTCACGTAAACCGCGCGATTCAGGTGGATGCCCAGTCCGCGCCGCTGGCCGACGGTGTAGAAGGGATAGCCCTCGTGCCACCCCAGAAAATCGCCCTTTTCATCGAGAAACCGTCCCCGTCCGGGCAAAGCTGAGGCGGGCAGTTCGCGCCGCAGGAAGGCACGGTAGTCGCCCGGGCAGAAGCAGACGCCCAGACTGTCCTTCTTTTCCGCCACACGCCCGAAGCCCCGGCGGGCGGCATAGGCACGGGCTTCGGCTTTCGTCAGGTTGCCCATGGGCAGAAACATGCGCCGGAGGATGTCCTGCTTCAGCCCCCAGAGGAAGAAAGACTGGTCCTTGTCGGGGTCGGCGGCAGGGGCGAGGTAGAACTTCCCCTCGCGGCAGACCTTGCGCACATAGTGACCCGTGGCGATGTAAGGGATGCTTAGCTCATCGGCCATCTGTGCCAGCAGAGGCCACTTCAGCAGATTGTTACACAAGGTGCAGGGCACAGGAGTGCGGGCCGCCAGATACTCGTCGGTGAAGTAGCGGACAATGCGGCGGCGGAACTCGTCGCGCACGTCGCGCACGCAATGGCGGATGCCCAGCCGGGCGGCCAGTTGCCGGGCATCGTCCAAGTGCGCTTCGCCGCCCTCCGCCTCGTAGAAGCGAAAGGTCACCCCTACTACTTCGTAGCCAGCCTCCTGTAGGAGCATGGCGGCCACGGAACTGTCCGTCCCGCCACTCATGCCCAGTAATACTTGTTCCTTCATCATTCTATCGTTATTCAACGGTTGTTCCATCAAAAACTCCTCGGTTTTCTTGTCAAAACGCCTCGACTTTTCGGTCAAAACCCCACGGCTTTTCAGCCAAAACTCCACAGGTTTCCGGTCAAAACGCAGCGGGTTTTCAACCCAAACCCAGCAGCTTTGCAATGCCCTTTGAGCGGCTTCATGTGAATCACTGATAATCAGCCTAATAACATTCGGCATAAATCCGGTGCGAGCCGTGCAAGTGTTGCTCGTGAGCCACACAAGTGTCGCTCGTGAGCCGTGCAAGTGTTGCTCGCGAGCCGTACAAGTGTCCCACAAATGCCCTGCAAGCACCGCTTTCCGCGGCCCTGCGAAGGGCACCCGAGCGGACAAAGATACGACGCTTTTTCCATCCGGCGGCAAAATCGGCACACATTCCGTCGCCGTTCGCGAAAAAGCATTACCTTTGCAGCCGAAAAACAATCCATTTCAAATTCCGACACATGAAACATACGTACCGCCTGCTTGTGCTCGACTTAGACGGCACACTGACCAACTCGAAGAAAGAGATTTCCCCCCGAAACCTCCAGACACTGCTGCGCCTGCAAGAAAGCGGCGTCCGACTGGTGCTGGCCTCCGGACGACCCACTTACGGCATCGCACCGCTGGCCGAAGCCTTGCAGATGCAGAAGCATCACGGCTGTATCCTGTCGTACAACGGCGGCGAAATCATCGACTGGAGCACGGGCGAACTGCTCTACAAGAACCTGTTGCCCGACGACGTACTGCCTGTCCTCTACACGGCCGCCGTCCGCAACGAACAGGCCATCCTGACCTACGACAACGAATACATCCTCACCGAACAGCCCGACGACGAGTATGTGCTGAAAGAAGCCTTCCTTAACAAGATGCAGATACGACCCACCGACGACTTCCTGCGCGATGCTCCCCTGCCACTGCCCAAGTGCCTCATCGTGGGCGACCCCGACAAGCTGATGCAGACCGAAGCCGAACTGTCGTTGCGCCTGCAAGGCCGCATCAGCGTCTACCGTTCCGAGCCTTACTTCCTCGAACTGGTTCCGCTGGGCATCGACAAAGCCCGCTCGCTGGCCGTGCTGCTGGAACGTCTGGGCCTGACGCGCGAAGAAATGGTAGCCATGGGCGACGGTTACAACGACCTCAGCATGATACGTTTTGCCGGCATGGGTGTAGCCATGGCCAACGCACAAGAACCCGTACGCAAAGCCGCCGACTACATCACCCTGAGCAACGACGAAGACGGCGTGGCCGTAGCTGTCGAGAAGCTCTTTTTCAGCAACGAAGCATAACCCTCACCGCCCGTGAAAGTCCGCAACGTCCTTCTACTCTCGTTCCTCGCCCTGCTGCTCATCAGCCTTTTCCAGCGGGCAGGCGTATGGTTTGCCTACCGCAACCAGATGCAGAAGGCCGAGGCCACGCTGGCTGCGTGCTTCAAGGAAACCTTTACATTGGTGACGGACGCCCAGGTGAACCGCCTGCCCTATCCCGAAGGGACCGTTACCCACATCGTCTATGCGCCCGACAGCCTGCATCTGGACATCGAGGACCGCCAGCTTCACTACGCCGAACAGACTTCGGCCGTGCTGCAGGATGGCTACGGGTTGCCCGAGACCTCGCTCGACTCGCTGCGCCTGACGCTGACCGCCGTCCTGCAACGCGAAGGCGTGACAGGCAGCATCTACATCCGCAAGCTGGATGCCGCCACAGGCCGCACCCTTCAGACATCGCCCGCCGGCGTCCCGCTACCCGACAAAAGCATCGGCGTGCTGACCTCGCCCCGCGCCCTGCTCCACCCGCAAAAGGGCATCGCCGTAGAAGCCGTCGCCGACCTGCATTACTTCGACCACCCGTCCAACCTGCTCTTCCCAGGGCTTACCTTCCTCATCACCGGTCTGCTGATAGGAGCCATTGCCTTGCGCATGCGCCTGCTGCAACGTCTGCGACGCGACATTGGCCGCCAGTGTGAGGACTTTTACCAACTGGCCGAACAGATGTCGCAACCCGTCCGCCGGATGCAGGTCTGCCTGCATGCCTCCCGCTGGACCGAAGCCCGTCAGCAGGGACAGCAAGTGCTTTCCGACACCGAAGCCACCCTGACCCGCGCCAAACAGGAGAATGCCCGCCTGCGTTCGCGCCGCACCACATGGCTGCGCCGCCTGTCGTGGGGCATGGTGCCGCTGGCCTTCGTGCTGCCCGCCCTGTGGGCCGGATACATCTACCACGAACAGTGGAGGGCACTAAACCGCGAAGTACAGGTGTGCATCGAAGAAGCCTTTGCCGAGGAAAATGCCCTGCGCCACAGCCGCTCGCTCGACGTCAACCAGCTGCGCGGCACCCGTAAATCACACATTACGGGGATGACCGACTACTTCCACCATCAGATGGACTCGCTGCTGACCATCCTCTACCAGAAAACAACCGACGAGAAGGGAAACACCAGCTACGCACCCGCTTTCCCCGGCTCCGTCAGCGAGATTTATGTATCCCACCAAAGCATGAACCTGAGCGAAGGCACCCGCCTCTTCCGCGCCTATGGCACGCAGCAGCTCGTCAATCAGCGACCCGTCGTCGTTCCCCTCGACACGCTTCGGCTCGACTCGCTCTTTCGTGCCGCCCTCACCGATGCCGGGCTGAAGACACCGGGCGGCATCCGCATCGTGCGCCCTGCCACGGGTCAGGTCGTCAGGCAGACGGCACACGCCGTTCCCCGTTGGGGCAGCCTCGTCTCTACACCCTTGCGTCTGGCAGACGACGGCGCGGTGTGCGTGCAGGGTGTAGTACCCGCCCCCGAAAGGCTCATCCTCCGTTCGGCGTGGTATCTCTTTGTGCCGCTGGGACTGACGTTCGCTTTCTGCCTGCTGTGCATCGCTCTGTTGTGGCGTGCCTGGCGGCAGCAGCGCAGACTGGAGCAGTTCCGCAAGGACTTTACCTACTCCATGATACACGACATGAAGTCGCCCCTGCAAACCATTCTGATGGGAACACAAATCATGGAAAGCGGCCGCCTGGCCGACAAGCCCGAAAAGGCCGACAAGATAGTCCGGGCCATGAACGACGAATGTGCCCGTCTGCTCACCCTCTCGGGGCGCGTGGTCATGCTGACACAGATGGATCGTGGCGAGCTGGAGCTGCATCCCGTGCCTGTGTCCTTGCTGCCGCTGTTCAACGACCTCGCCGCCAAGTTCCGCCTCAAGGCATCCAAGCCGGTGGAGTTCGACATCGTCTGCCCGGAGAGCCTTTGCGCCACGGCCGACGCCTTCTGCCTGCGCGAGGTACTTTCCAACCTGATAGACAACGCCGTGAAGTACTCCGGTCCGTCCGTACGCATCCGCTTGGAGGCCGAAGCCACTGCCGACGGCACCCTGCACATAAAGGTCGGCGACAACGGTATCGGCATCCCCCTGAACCAGCAGATGAAGATATTCGGCAAGTTCGAGCGCATAGCCTCGGGCAGCCGCACCACCGGCGCATCAGGCTTCGGCCTGGGGCTGAACTTTGTATGGCAGGTAGTGCAGGCTCACGGTGGCAACATCGCCGTGCAGAGCAGCGAGGGCAACGGCAGCGAATTTACGGTATCGTTGCCTTCTCCCATCCTCCGCTGAAAAAAACACGGCCATCATGGGGCTACTTATCCGAAAAACAGTAACTTTGTGCTTTCAACCGGAAATAAATACCTAACAATATGGAACATCAACTGACGATTTACAACACACTGAGCCGAACGAAGGAAGTATTCAAGCCGCTGCACGCCCCGCACGTGGGTATGTACGTCTGCGGCCCTACGGTCTATGGCGACCCGCACTTGGGACACGCCCGTCCGGCCATCACCTTCGATATCCTCTTCCGCTACCTCAAGCACTTGGGATATAAAGTGCGCTATGTGCGCAACATTACCGACGTGGGCCACCTGGAACACGACGCTGACGAAGGCGAGGACAAGATAGCCAAGAAGGCACGTCTGGAACAACTGGAGCCGATGGAAGTGGCACAGTATTACGCCAACCGTTACCACGAGGCTATGGATGCCTTGGGCGTACTGCGTCCCAGCATCGAACCGCAAGCTTCGGGACACATCATCGAGCAGATTGAACTGGTAAAGGAGATACTGAAGAACGGATATGCCTACGAAAGCAAGGGTTCCGTCTACTTCGACGTGGCCAAGTATAACCACGACCACCACTACGGCAAGCTGTCCGGCCGCAACTTAGACGACGTACTGAACACCACCCGTGAGCTGGACGGACAGGACGAGAAGCGTAACCCCGCCGACTTCGCCCTGTGGAAGAATGCACAACCGGAGCACATCATGCGCTGGCCGTCGCCTTGGGGCAACGGTTTCCCGGGCTGGCACTGCGAATGTACGGCCATGGGACGGAAGTATCTGGGCGAACACTTCGACATACACGGAGGCGGCATGGACCTCATCTTCCCGCATCACGAATGCGAGATAGCCCAAAGCGTAGCCAGTCAGGGCGACGACATGGTGCACTACTGGATGCACAACAACATGCTGACCGTGAACGGACAGAAGATGGGTAAGAGCTACAACAACTTCATCACCCTGGAGCAGCTCTTCACCGGCACACACCCGCTGCTGGAGCAGGCCTACACCCCGATGACCATCCGCTTCTTCACCCTGCAGGCACACTACCGCAGCACCGTAGACTTCGGCAACGAAGCCCTGAAGGCCGCCGAGAAGGGACTGGCCCGACTGATGGACGCCGTCAGCGGACTGGACAAGATTACGCCCGCACAAGCATCGACGGTGGACGTAAAGCAGTTGCGTGAGAAGTGCTACGAAGCTATGGACGACGATTTGAATACGCCTATCGTCATCGCCCACCTGTTCGACGGAGCCAAGATGGTGAACAACATTCTGGCAGGTAACGACACCATCACCGCTGCCGATCTGGAGGAACTGAAAGATACCTTCCACCTCTTCTGCTTCGACATTCTGGGTCTGAAAGCCGAGAACGCTTCGAACGCCGCCCGCGAAGAAGCCTTCGGCCACGTAGTAGACATGCTGCTGGAAGAACGCGCCAAAGCCAAAGCCAACAAGGACTGGGCTACGAGCGACAAGATACGCAACGAACTGACCGCCCTTGGTTTTGAGATAAAGGACGGCAAAGACGGTTCGGAGTGGAAACTCAATAAATAATTCCCTACTCCCGCCGCTGCAACAGGCACGGATGGCATTGCCTTTTTCCCAACATCGGTCAGGAAAGGCGGTGCCGCCCGTGCCTTTTTCATGTCCTGATGGCGGCGCGGCATTCCGTCATCCCGTTACCCGCCGGCTCCTTACAGAGCCGCTACAAGCTTACGGATATTGGCCAACTTCTCCATGAAGGTTTTGTTCGACTTGGCTACCTGCATGTCGTAATCGGCTTGCAGTCTGATCCAGATCTCCGCATCAATTCCTAGTGCGGCTTCGAACAGCAACGCATACTCGGTCGAGACGGCACGTTTGCCGTTCAATATCTCGTTGAGCAGCGTAGGCGAGATACCCATCTGTGCGGCAAGCTTCCGTTGCGACAGACCACGATATTCTATCTCGTCCTTTATCATTTCTCCGGGATGAATCGGTTCCGAAGGAGTCAGATTATTGGCTATCATTTTGGGGTCAACGCCTTTCAAGGTAATCATATTACTTCTCATTTATAATGGTTAGACAAATCGATAATATTACATACGGTAATAACAGGCTCTTCGACAGACTCGCGGACAGTAAACTCGATTCGGTATTTACTGTTCACACGAATAGAAGAAATTCCCTGTTTATCACCTTTCAACACTTCATAGTTCAATGAATTAATAGCAGCTAACTTTTCGATGCTCGGAGCTGCCCTTAGATACTTGATACACTTCTGGTATCTCCTCACAATATCGGGCTGATAGCGATGCTTCTTATCGCTGGTCGTCCCCTTCTCGTACAGTTCTTGCAAATAGGTTTCTTCAAATGTGACAATCATGGCATTTCAGGTTACAATGGCAAAGATAAGTATTTCATTGAGTATTCACAAATATGTGAACACTTCTTTTTGCACGCATCACTCCTTCCCTCTCCGGGGGCTTTACCTATTAATGGTTATTGACGCGCATGCCCCGGAGGAGGGAGGGAGAGAACGGGCGGCATAAATACCAAAAACTTGCGATTGCGGAACTACCTTTTTCTGCGGAACTTTGCAGCCGGATAACCAAGTACATAAACAGCGTGAAAACAAGTACATTTACACTATGGGTGGCAGTCCTGATGTGCCTGTCAGTAGCAGGGATGCTCCGCGCACAGGACTTCCACGGCAAAGGTCACCGATGCCTGGTATCGGGCAAAGTCACTTCGACCGAGAAAGAAACAGTCGATTTCGCCACCGTTTACCTGAAAGGGACTTCCTTCGGCGGCACAACCAACGGTGAAGGGCGTTTCCGCATCAAGGCTCCTGAGGGGAAATATACATTGGTCGTCTCGGCCGTAGGCTACAAGACGGTGGAGCAGCCACTGAACCTGCAACGTGGCGAGGAACGCGAGGTGAACATCACCATCGCCCCCGACGTGCAGCAGCTGGACGAAGTGACCGTCGTTTCGACCGGTGTGAGCCGCGTCAAGCGTTCGGCTTTCAACGCCGTAGCGGTAGACACCAAAGAATTGCAAAACACCACCAAGAACCTGAGCGAAGCGCTGGCCAAGGCACCGGGCATGAAGCTGCGCGAGTCGGGCGGTGTGGGTTCGGACATGCAGGTGATGATGGATGGCTTCAGCGGCAAGCACGTCAAGGTGTTCATCGACGGCATCCCGCAGGAGGGCACAGGCAGCTCGTTCGGCCTGAACAATATCCCCGTCGGCTTTGCCGAACGCATCGAGGTATATAAAGGTGTGGTACCCGTAGGCTTCGGCACGGACGCCATCGGCGGAGTCATCAACATCGTGACGGGCAAACAACGCCGCCGCTGGTTTCTCGACGCATCCTACTCGTACGGCTCGTTCAATACGCACAAATCCAACGTGCGCTTCGGACAGACTTTCCGTAACGGCTTCACCTACGAGATAAACGCTTTCCAAAACTATTCGGACAACGACTATCGTGTCGATGCCCCCGTACTGAACTTCGAGACGGGCAGCTTCAGCGACAAGGAGCTGGTGCGCGTCCGCCGCTTCAACGATACGTATCACAACGAGGCCGTCGTTGCCAAGGCAGGCTTCGTGGACAAGTCCTGGGCCGACCGCCTGATGCTGGGCTTCATCTGGTCGCAGATGTACAAGGACGTACAGACCGGTGTGCGCCAGAAAACCGTCTTCGGCGAGAAGCACCGCTTCGGACACTCCCTTATCCCCTCGCTGGAGTACAGCAAACGCAATCTGCTGGTGAAAGGCCTCGACCTGACACTGTCGGCCAACTACAACCGCAACGCCACCACCAACGTGGATACGGCCCACTACAAATACAACTGGCTGGGCGAGCGCCAGCCCCTGAACACGCCCGGCGAACAGTCGCGCCAGTACAGCCGCGCCAACAACGACAACTGGAATGCCACAGCCACGATGAACTATCGTCTGGGGCGCATCCATACGTTCACCCTGAACCACGTTCTCAGTACCTTCCGCCGCAACAACACCTCGTTGCTGGCTGCCGAGGCACAGACCGACCCCATCGCCAAGCAGACGCGTAAGAACATCACCGGACTGGCGTACCGGCTGATGCCGTCGGAACGCTGGAACCTCTCTGCCTTCGGCAAGCACTACAGCCAGTATGTGGCCGGACCCATGGCCGAGGATGATACGGGTAGCAACTACGTACGCACCAGTCGCACGGTCAGCTCCTGGGGTTATGGTGCGGCAGGTACCTACTTCCTTGTCGAAGGACTGCAAGCCAAACTGTCGTACGAGCGTGCCTACCGTCTGCCCACCATCGAAGAGATGTTTGGCGATGAGGACCTGGAGAGCGGACAGATAAGCCTGCGCCCCGAGAGCAGCCACAATGTGAACTTCAGCCTCAGCTATGCGCGTACGCTGGGCAGCCACTCTTTCTATGTAGAGGGAGGACTGGTCTACCGCGACACGCACGACTACATACAGCGCAACGTGCAAGACCTGAGTGGCGGCAAGGAGAATGCCACCTACATCAACTACGGCAATGTACTGACCAAGGGCTACAACCTCTCCACCCGCTACAGCCTGGGACGCTGGCTCAGCCTGGGCGGTAACTTCACCCAGATGGACGTGCGCGACAATGAGCCCTACCAGATAGGCAGCACGGGCAACGCGGTGGAGAATCTGGGCTACCGTTCGCGAATGCCCAACGTGCCCTACCGCTTTGCCGACTTCGACGCCAACTTCTACTGGCGCGACCTGGGCGGACGGGGCAACCTGCTGACACTGACCTACGACAACCAGTGGACGCACTCGTTCTCCTACTACTCCGAGGTCATCGGCAGCAGCAGCGACTACATCGTCCCCGACCAGTTTGCCCACAACCTCACACTGAGCTACAGCGTGAAGGGCGGCCGCTACAACTTCTCCGTAGAGTGCCGCAACCTGACGGACGAGAACCTGTACGACAACTTCAGTCTGCAAAAGGCCGGACGGGCTTTCTACGGAAAGGTGCGCATCCACTTCGGCGACTAAGCCGGCCAACGTCAGCACCTCTGCAGGACAGCCTACAGACCTGAGGGTACAATCATCCCGGATGATTCCTACAATCAATGCGGATGATTCCTACTATCATCCCGGATGATTGTACCCTCTCTCCATACTCCGGCCATGCAAAGCCGTAGGGAAAGCATGCCGGAAGCCTGCCTCATGGCAGCCATCGGAACGAACAAAAACAAATACATAAAAAAGAGAAGAATATGAAAAAGAACCACTTACTTGCAGGCCTCTTTGCCGCCTCGCTGGCAGGCATGGCCCTTACCTCCTGCTCGGAAGACGACCAAAACGGAAGCAACAACAACTCCAACACCTCGACAGGCAACTACGTGATAGCTGCCACCGTGACCAGCAGCAGCACCGATACCTACGTACTGCTGACAGCCCCCTCGCTCGACGAAGGCGAAGTGACCACTCAAGGCAACGGCCTGGTGAACGAAGGAGCCACCTACTGGGTGTTCTACGCCAACCGCTACCTGTACGCACTCAATTACAATCAGGGCGAAGCAGGCACTACGCAATCGTTCATCCTGAACAGCACCGGCGCACTGGAGAAGCGTTCGCAGGAATACTACGTCAACCGCTTCACCACCTACGGCTACTACGACCGCTACATCATGACCACCTCGACAGGCGACGGCCCCTCGGAACTGAAGGACGAGAACGGCTACGTGCCCCAGTCATTCCTGGCTTCGTACTTGGACGTGGAGAACCAGACCTACACCAGCAACACGGTCAATGCATCGACGCCCTTCCTTTCCGAAAACTTCCTGGGCAACGGCGAATACGTCACCCTAGCCGGACTGGCACAGGTAGGCACCCGACTCTATACCGCCGCCGTGCCCATGGGCCTCAGCCAATACGGCTGCATGCAGAAGAACGACGACGGCAGCTACAAGTGGGTGCTGCCCGGCAACGAGGACCTCATCAAGACCGAATCGGGCGGCAGTGGCAGCGGCGCTTACGACAAGGACGAACTGCAATGGACCCAATACCCCGACGAATGCTGGATGGCCATCTTCACCGACCAGACCCTGACCGACCGGAAACTCATCAAAACCGACAAGATAAGCTACGCCTGCGGACGTAACCGCTCACAATACTATCAGATGAACTGGCTGGCCGACGACGGCTACATGTACGTCTTCTCGCCTTCGTATGCCAAGACGATGAAGGACGTCCGTCAGCAAACCACCCTGCCCGCCGGTGTGGTGCGCATCGACACCAAGGCCGAAGACTTCGACCCCGACTACTATTATAACCTCGAAGCGAAAGCCGACGGCGCATCCTTCCTGCGCAGCTGGTACATCGGCGGCGACTACTTCCTGCTGCTGATGTACGACAAAGCCATTACCGCCTCGGACAAGGTGGCCAACCGCCTGGCCGTATTCAACGTCAGCAACGGAGACCTGTCCTATGTCAGCGGACTGCCGACCGACGTCAGCGGCTTCGGTAACACACCCTACATGGAGAACGGCTCGGCTTACATCGCTGTGACTACCACTTCGGGCTATCCCGCCATCTATCGCATCGAACCTTCGACAGCTACTGCCAGCAAGGGACTGGTCGTAAAAGCCACTTCGCTGAACGGTGTAGGACGGTTGGAGGCCCAATAAATCCCACACATCATCCCAACCCAACGAATAAGCAATGAAAAAAGCATTCCGACACATACACCTGTGGCTGTCCGTCCCCTTCGGACTGATTATCACGCTTGTCTGCTTCTCCGGCGCCATGCTGGTGTTCGAGAAGGAAGTGACGCAATGGCTACGTCCCGAAGTATTCAACGTCGACCCGCAAGGCCGCCAGCCGCTGCCGATGGACGAAGTAGTCCGTCGGGTATCGGCCACGCTGCCCGAGGGCGTACAGGTGACGGGCGTCACCGCCTTCCCCGACCCGACAAAAGCCTGGCAACTCCCACTGTCCAAACCGGCCAAGGCTTCGGTCTATGCCAACCCCTATACGGGCGAGGTAACGGGCCGGGGCGACCGTCTGCTCTTTTTTGCCACCATGTTCCGTCTGCACCGCTGGCTGCTCGACAGTCGCCCGTCGGGCGACGGCGTATTCTGGGGCAAGGTGGTAGTAGGCACCAGCACACTGCTCTTCGTTCTGGTACTGGTGTCGGGCATTGTCATCTGGTGGCCTCGCACGCGTAAGGCGTTGCAGAACAGTCTGAAGATTGCGGTACGCAAAGGTTGGCGCCGCTTCTGGTACGGCCTGCATGTGGCAGGGGGCATGTATGCCCTGCTGTTGCTGCTCGTCATGGCCCTGACGGGACTGACGTGGTCGTTCGGCTGGTATCGCACGGGCTTCTATGCCCTGTTCGGTGTAGAGGCACAGGCAGGAGGCGGACACGGTTCGCACAACGCCAAGTCGCAAGAAGGCCATCAGAAACAACAGGGACGGAAAGGAAAAGGAGACAAGAACACCGACCGCACCGCCCACTGGCAGACAGTGTACGAGCAGCTGAAGCAGAAGAATCCCGACGCCCGTCAGATCAGCCTGTCCGACGGATCGGCCAGCGTCAGCGTCAACCGCTTCGGCAATACGCGAGGTGCCGACCGCTACCAGTTCGACACACGCACCGGCCAACTGACCGGGCATACCCCCTACAGCGACCTGGACCGTTCGGGCAAAATACGCGGTTGGATTTACTCCCTGCACGTAGGCAGCTGGGGCGGACTGCTGACCCGCCTGCTCTGGTTCGTGGCTGCCCTGCTGGGTGCTACTCTGCCGCTGACGGGATATTATCTGTGGATTCGGCGGCTTACGTCATCAAGGCGGAAGTAGACATCCGTCCGACGCGCCGTACAGGCCGACAGACATAAAAAAAACAACACTTGCACGGCTCGCGAGCCATGCAAGTGTTGCTCATGAGCCGTGCAAGTGTCGCTCGCGAACGACACTTGTGTGGCTCATACCGTATAAAAGGAACGGATGATTATCAATAAGGAATCATATCCTTCAGGATGCCCTCACGATACCAGGGGTCGTCTATCTCCTTCAGCACCTTGCCCATTTCGACACAAAGCTGCTTCACGACTTCGGCATTCTCCTCCATTGGCAGGTTGTTCAGCTGATAAGGATCGTGTTCGTCATCGAACAGCAAGGTTTTCTTCAGCTGCTTAGTCTTGCGGTCGATGTAGAGGGCCAGTGTATACTTAGCCGACTTGAACCCGCGAGCCGAGGGGAAATAGGACTGCACCTTGCCATCGG